>JABNAD010000626.1_pt1 | contig 18541 bp, 18 predicted proteins | sample 7240381 | NCBI WGS metagenome assembly JABNAD01 (sample SAMN11332834, study PRJNA596920) | anaerobic digester metagenome | biome: digested sludge; isolation source: digested sewage sludge-derived enrichment culture grown on H2/CO2 | place: Germany: Goettingen
GAAAGACGGAGACAGTGGATATCCCCACGGGTTTCGCAATAATACACCGTCCTTCTCCTTTTTCACGTTGCCATCAAGGTATTTCACCAGAAGGAATTCGCCAAGTTTCCTCCAGCTTTTAACAGTAGATTCAGCTGTTTCAGCGGAGTATGCCGTAAGAACTTCCCTGCCCTTTTCAGGATCTGTTTTGTATAAAGCGAGTGCTTTTTGGTCAACTTCAGAAATTTCTCCGGCGAAACGGTTTTCCAGATCATGCTGCAGTTTTTTAAGGTCGGGCATGACCCTGTTATAAAAAAGGTAAGCAAAATGGGCAACCCTGTTGAAAACCCAGAAAGCCGCCGTTTCGGAATAGGTAAGCATATCTCCGTTGCCCTCCGCCACGCAGTGCGGCACTTTTTGAATCCCGCAATAGAAAGGCATATAGACAGTTGATCCGGCATCATCAACCCCGAACCAGAAAATGCCACCGATGTGGTCAGGCAGCCAGTTGCGCATCTGGGCTATAAAAGAGAAGCCGGTCTGCTGTGTTACGGTGACCCGCTCATTAAAATATTCTTCTCCCTCATATTTCCAGGTAAGCGGCCGCCAGCGGTAAGGCAGGCCATAGGGACCTGCCCCGATATCCTGGGACATATCCAGTTCCGTCCCCTGGAGGTAATCGCGTTTGAAGTTCATCAGGTCCTGAACATTCAGTTTGCGGTCAGGCTTAATATAAAGGGGCATTCTTTCCTTTTCAATGGCGCCTGCGGCATAATCAAAGTACTTCTGCATACCGCTGTTCACATGGTTGAACATGGCCCAGACCCTTAATTCACAGAAGCGGGCAGCACCGAAGTTCAGCGGGGCATAAGCATCACTGAAACTGAATTCATCGTCTTTTCCGGTAAAATAGCCCTTCCGGCGGGCAAAAGAGATGACATCGTGACTGTAAATAACTTCAATGTCAGGTTGGTTCAGCAGCTTGAAATTTTTACTGCTGATTGATGTCCTGCCGTTATCCAAAGGGAAATGCGTGATCCGGGCATGATTTGCATGGGCCGAAATATACCCGTCGGGTATGCGCACGGCAACCCAGACAGCGCCCCTGTCGGCATTCATCATTTTTTTTGTTTTTTTATTCAATTCCAACCGGGTTCCCTTACCGATAATCTCCATGATCCATACTTCGTTGGGGTCGCCGATGGAGAAAGATTCGCCGGTGCTGGCATACCCGAATTGCTCCACCAGCTCTGCAATTACCTTTATGGCTTCGCGGGCGGTTCCGGCTCGTTGTAACGCCAGAAACATCAGGCTGCCGTAATCAACAATGCCGGTAGAGTCCTGCAGCTCGGGACGGCCATCAAAGGTGGTCTCCCCAATGGCTACCTGATGCTCATTCATAAAACCAATCACCTGATAAGTATGCGGCACCTGCGGTATTTCGCCGAGGGGCCTGGCAGTCCCACGGTCGTAGAGGGTAACCATACTGCCTTCGGGCCAGTCGGCAGCCGGGCGCCAGTAGAGTTCTCCATAACGGATGTGGGAATCGGCCGCATAGCTCACCATAGTGCTGCCATCGGTAGAAGCACCTTTGGTCACCAGGTAATTCGTACAGGATACGGCCGGAAAAAATGACAAAAACATAAATGGCATTATGAGTGCAAATCGCTTTTTCATAGGTTTAAGTTTTTATTTAGATGCAATTTCCAATTGATTGTTATTCAATTTTTTACTGATCAGTATATTTACTGATCTCTTTCTCAATCAGGGGTAATAACTCAGGGGTGAAATAACATGATATATGCAGAAGGTCGCCTTCCGAAGCTGTTACCTGAGTTACACAGAGTATGATAATTTTCAGGCCTTTGCCATCTTCATAGATTTCAAGTTCTGCTTCATCCCCCCTGAGGTTAGCCATTTCATGATAACGGACCATTTCAAAACCATGGCTTCGCAGAAATTCATCCGAAACATTATAATAACCGTGAGCCAATCCCGCAGTTTCGGAATCAAACAACTGTTGTTGTTCAGGTGTATGCGTTTTCATAATTACTCAAAGTCATTTGACCCGGCTAAAATACAATCTTTGACATTATTTTCAGTATCAGATGTATTTGCGGATCACTTAGCCTGCCTCTGCAGAACTAAATATTAACTCCGATATCCTGAAGAAAGGAATATTTTTTTATTCAAATTACTATTATTGAGTCATTTACAAAGACAAGTGCAGTATTCTGAAATTTATCTGCGTTTATTACCAGGGTCAACAGATCTTACCGGATTCTTTATTGGGTTAATTATCTTATCATTGCAATGCGATTCAGTTTTTTGTATATTATTAAAAATCAAATCCATGATTTCAAGTGAAAGTGCTATTCTCCACCGTCTGGTAATCCATAAAACCGGAAACAAAGGGAAAGAAGAAGGGATAAGATTCTCAAAATCACCTGTTCAGTTCAATGAGACAATCAATGACCTGCTGATGCGCTACTTCCTGTCTCCTTTTAAGCAGCAGGAGTATTTCAACTTCTATCATGATGCGGGTCTGAACCTGAATGAGGTTTTTCATTTTTCCGCTGCCATTTTCGATGATCCGGGCACTTTTTACCTGAACTCGGTGAATCTTGCAAACCATCTTTATGAATGTTCATCGCATCCGAAAGTAAAACCGGGTGAGCTCTATATATCGTATTTCCGGAATCTTGAACTTGATGGTGAGCCTTTTGATGCCATCGGAATATTCAAGTCCGAATCTAAAGAAACCTTCCTGAAAGTATATCCTGATGGCGACAATTTTGCCATTGAACCTGAGGATGGCATTAACATCAACAAACTGGATAAAGGGTGCCTGATTTTTAACAGCGAACGTGAAAATGGTTTTGTGGTGGCTTCGGTCGACAACCTGAGCAAGGGCAGTGACGCCCTTTACTGGATGGACGATTTTCTGAAAGTAAGGCAGCGGAATGATCAGTTTTTTCAGACCAGCCAGACACTGACCCTTTGCAGGAATTTTGTAACTGAAAAATTACCTGAAACCTTTGAAATAGACCGGCCGGGACAAGCGGAGCTGCTGAATAAGTCCATGAAGTTCTTCAGGGAAAATGACAATTTTGTGATGGAAGAATTTGTGAGTGAGGTATTTGAGCAGCCTGAGGTGATAAACACTTTCAATGAATACCGCCGTGATTTTGAAGCGGAAAGGGATATGAAAATCAATGATGATTTCGATATTTCCGGACAGGCGGTCCGGAAGCAGGCCAAAGTATACAAAAGCGTCATTAAACTTGATAAGAACTTCCATATATACATCCACGGGAACCGCAACAACATTGAGAAGGGCTATGATGAAGAACGCGGCATGGATTACTACAAGCTGTTTTTTAAGGAGGAGTCATAGAAAAAAGGAATCTGCAGGGATTTCTAAGCTAAATTTTCTCAGCATGCCAATTTCCCTACCTTTGCCGGAAATCTGTCACCATCAATCAATATGAAGCGCAACGACCTGCTGTTTATTTTGGCCCTGATCCTGTTCTTTATGCCTTTTTTTGCGTTCCCGGCTGTTTATGATGCCTACAACAACTTCAACTCGGCGCACGGAATGATCATGAGTTTCGTGAAGTTTGCCATTCTGGCTACACTTGGCGAGGTAATCGGTTTACGGATTAAAACCGGAAAATATAATGCTCCGGGGTTTGGAATATTACCGCGCGCTGTAGTATGGGGCTTTCTGGGGCTAACCATCAAGCTGGCCTTTGTAATTTTCAGTTCCGGAACAATTTCATTCCTCAGCTATATGGGCTTTGAAAAAGCCGGTGCAGTGATGCAGGAAGGCTTTTCCGTATCAAAATTGTTTGTCGCCTTCTGCATCAGTGTATTTATGAACTCGATTTATGCCCCGGTAATGATGACCCTGCATAAGATTACAGACACCCATATCCTGAACACCGGCGGGACATTGCGGGGACTATTTAAGCCCATTGATTTCAGGGGAATCATTACAAAGCTTAACTGGGATGTGCAGTGGAACTTCGTGTTCAAAAAGACCATTCCTTTCTTCTGGTATCCCGCCCATACAATCACATTTCTTCTTCCTGTTGATTATCAGGTGCTTTTTGCGGCATTTCTCGGCATTGCGCTGGGTACCATCCTGGCTATGGCCTCGCTCAAAGGGCGCTAAGCCGGGTTTGAAACTGAATGTATTTTGATGTAATTCCCGGAATTTTTTTTCATGAATCGCCTTGCCATGTTGAGGCAAATCTATAACTTGCCGACCGGTTCAGCCCTGTTGTTTTGAATACACTAAGTCAGATCTGCAGTTTAAAATATTGACATGCAATGATTTGTAAATCAGGTCTTGCGGTGATCAGAACCGGATTGCATCAGTTTCCCTTTGGATTAAAAACCAATAACAAAATATTACTATGAAAGAGATTTTCAGACATGACACTCCGGTCAATTATGAAGTGGTGTCGCGAAAAGTGAAGGAAATGGGGCTGGCAAGCGTCGGCAAGGCAAGCATCAGGGAAATCAAGCGGTTGGTTGATAACATAGAGAGGGAAACCGGCGACCGCTTTGTCAGGATGGAGATGGGTATTCCGGGAATGGCGCCATCGGAAATAGGAACCAATGCTGAAATTGAGGCATTGCGTAAAGGAGTCGCCGCAATTTATCCTGATATTGATGGTACGCCTGAATTAAAAAATGAAATTTCGAAGTTTGTAAAGAACTTTCTGGACATAGAAGTAAAACCTGAGGCCTGTATCCCCACCGTAGGGTCTATGCAGGGCAGTTTTGCGGCATTTCTCACCCTGTCGCGAATGTCACCCGAGCGTGACACCACCCTTTTTATTGATCCTGGATTCCCGGTACATAAGCAACAGCACAGGGTATTAGGTCAGAAATTTGAAAGTTTTGATGTATATGATTACCGTGGCGACAAATTGCGCGACAAACTGGAGTCATATTTCGCAAAAGGTAACATCCATTCGGTGTTATACTCGAATCCCAATAATCCATCATGGATATGTTTTACCGATGAAGAACTCAGGACCATCGGTGAACTGGCCAACCAATATAATGTGGTGATTTGTGAGGATCTGGCATATTTCGGAATGGATTTCCGCAAGGACTATTCCAGGCCAGGGTTACCACCTTATCAACCGACCGTGGCAAAATACACCAATAACTATATACTGTTTATTTCCAGTTCAAAGGTTTTCAGCTATGCCGGGCAGCGTATTGGCATGATGGTCATTTCGAACGATTTGTTTGGTCGCAAGGTTGAAGGTTTGAAGAAATACTACAACGTTGATATTTTCGGCAGGGCAATGGTCTTCGGAACCGTCTATGCATTGAGTTCCGGAACGGCCCATTCGGCGCAATACGCCCTGGCGGCCATGCTGAAAGCTGCCAACGACGGAAGTTTCAACTTTATTGACGAAGTAAAGATTTATGGCGAGAAGGCTCATGCCATGAAAAAGATGTTTACCGACAACGGGTTCCATATCGTTTATGATACCGATGTGGACAAGCCGATCGCCGATGGATTTTATTTTACCATCGCTTATCCCGGATATTCGGGTGAACAACTGATTGAAGAGCTGATCTACTACGGCATCAGCGCCATTTCGCTGGCCATCACCGGCAGCGAGCATCTTGAAGGGTTAAGGGCCTGTGTTTCACTGGTTCATCCCGATCAGTTTCCGGCGCTCGAAGCACGCCTCAAAAAGTTTCACGAGCATAATTCCTGAAAAAGCTCCCGCCTGCCATTTTTAAATCAGAATGATCTGAGCAGGTTGTTTAAAAGGATTATAAATTGCGCCTTTTTAGTTATTTTGCAAACGTTTGCGGAGTCCGGATGGATAAAAATCTATAATTTCGCTGCATCATAACGATCAAAACCAAACTCATATAGACCATGGCAAAAGTAAAAGGTGACATTGTAATTGACATTGAGAAGTGCAAAGGATGCGGCGTTTGTATTCCTGCCTGTCCCAATGATGTGATTGCATTGTCGAAAAATGTGAACGGCAAGGGTTATAACTATGCCGAATCTGTAAATGAAGAGTGCATTGGCTGCGCCAATTGCGCCATTGTATGCCCTGACGGGGTGATTACGGTTTACAGGAAGAAAATTGAGTAGGAATTTTAATTTTTAAGGTTTATGAAAGAACTCAGATTAATGAAAGGCAATGAAGCCTTTGCCGAAGCAGCCATCCGCGCTGGTGCTGATGGATACTTTGGTTACCCGATAACCCCTCAGTCGGAGGTGATGGAATACCTGATGGCTGAGAAGCCGCACGAGCGCACCGGAATGGTGGTTCTGCAGGCAGAGAGTGAAGTGGCTGCCATAAACATGGTATATGGCGGTGCAGCCTGCGGCAAGCGGGTGCTCACCTCCTCTTCAAGTCCCGGAATCAGCCTGAAGCAGGAAGGAATTTCTTACATTGCCGGAGCCGAACTGCCCTGTGTTATCCTGAACGTTGTTCGCGGAGGCCCTGGCCTGGGAACCATTCAGCCTTCACAATCTGACTATTTTCAGTCAACAAAAGGCGGTGGACATGGTGATTACCGCATGATCGTTCTGGCACCTTCATCCGTGCAGGAGATGGCCGACTTTGCCCGCCTTGGTTTCGACCTGGCTTTTAAATACCGCAATCCTGTGCTGGTATTATCCGATGGCGCCATCGGTCAGATGATGGAGAAAGTGGAACTGGATGAGCAGCGCCCGCGGTTCACAGAAGAAGAGATTATAAAGAACACGCCCTGGGCAACCACCGGAAAAACAAAAGACAGGGAGCGCAATATCATTACCTCTCTGGATCTTGACTCGGCAAAGCAGGAACTGCACAATCATGCTCTTCAGGCTAAATACAAGCTGATGCAGGAACAGGAGACACGTTTCGAAATGATCAGTTGCGAGGATGCTGACTATCTTATCGTAGCCTATGGTACCAGTGCCCGTATCAGCCAGAAGGCTGTTGACCTGCTCAGGGCCGAAGGCATCAAGGTAGGGCTGCTGCGCCCGATCACTCTTTTTCCTTTCCCGACCGCAATAATTTCCAAACTGGCAGATCAGGTAAAAGGAATCCTGACGGTTGAAATGAGTGCCGGGCAGATGATTGAGGATGTAAGACTTGCAGTCGGCTGCAGGGTAAAAGTTGAGCATTTCGGCAGAATGGGTGGTATCATCCACTCTCCCACCGAAGTGGTTGAAGCAATGAAAACAAAAATAATCGGAGGATAATGCTATGGCTGAATTAACCAAAGAAGATATCCGGAAACCGGAAAATCTGATATATAAGAAAACCGATTTGCTCACTGACAAAGCGCTGAGTTATTGTCCGGGATGCGGACATGGCACTGCTCACCGCATTGTGATGGAAGTGCTGGAAGAAATGGACATACAGGATAAAACCATCGGAATTGCCCCGGTAGGTTGTTCTGTGCTTGCCTATGAGTTTATGAACATCGATATGCAGCAGGCCGCCCATGGTCGTGCCCCGGCCCTGGCCACGGCGGTGAAGAGGCTGAATCCCGATAAATTTGTTTTCACCTACCAGGGCGACGGCGACCTGGCCGCCATAGGCACTGCCGAAACCATCCACGCCTGCAACCGCGGTGAAAATATTGTTATCATTTTCATCAACAACGGAATCTATGGGATGACCGGAGGGCAGATGGCGCCCACCACCCTGCCCGGGATGAAATCATCCACATCACCTTACGGCAGGGATGTGCATTTGATGGGAAATCCCCTGAAGATGACTGAATTGGTTGCCCAACTCCCCGGCACCATTTATGTAACCCGTCAGGCAGTGCATACCCCGGCGAATGTGAGAAAAACCAAAAAGGCGATCCGGAAGGCTTTCGAAAATCAGAAACTGAACAAAGGCCTGTCATTCGTTGAAATTGTATCGAACTGCAACTCGGGCTGGAAAATGAATCCCGTTCAGGCCAACGAATGGATGGTTGAAAACATGTTCCCCTTCTACCCGCTGGGCGATATCAAGGTGAATGACTAACAGAAGTGCCGGTAATTTCCGGCAGTTGCAGAAAGAGTCAACCATTCCGGTTTAAAAAAATTTAAAAGTAAAAGCAATGACAGAAGAAATCATTATAGCAGGATTCGGAGGACAGGGTGTCCTTTCAATGGGAAAGATTCTGGCCTATTCCGGCGTGATGGAAAACAAGGAAGTAAGCTGGATGCCTTCCTATGGCCCTGAAATGCGCGGAGGTACAGCCAACGTAACCGTCATTATCAGCGATGAACGTATCAGTTCGCCCATTGTTAATCAGTTTGATACCGCGATTATTCTTAATCAGCAGTCAATGGACAAATTTGAGAAATCTGTGAAGCCCGGAGGCCTGCTGATCTATGATCCCAACGGAATCACCCGCCATCCTCAGCGTCAGGATATCAATATCTACCAGATAGAAGCAGCCGATGAGGCAGCAAGAATGGGCCTGACAAAGGTGTTTAATATGGTAGTTCTCGGAGGTTTTCTGAAACTGAAACCTATCGTACAGCCGGAATTTATCCGTAAAGGACTTGAGAAATCACTTCCCAAGCGCCACCATGGAATGATTCCGAAAAACGAGAAAGCCATCGGTAAAGGCAAAGAAATCATCAAATCAGTGCATCTGCTGAATTAGATTTCCTTTTCACACACACACCAACCATCCGGACCTGCTGCAAAACAGCAGGTCTGTTTTTTTTTAATGCATTTCCGGAATGTGTTGTATTCGCTTAAATTTGCCCAATGAATACCAATGCACTGAAGACGCTGCTCGATGCAAAAGCTGAATATTACAACAAGGCTGATTTTATCCCTGCTGACCCAATCAGTATTCCTCATGCTTTTACTGACAGAGCGGATATTGAAATCTCAGGGTTTCTTGTGGCTACCATAGCCTGGGGTCAGCGGGTTTCGATTGTAAAAAACGGTTACAGGCTGATGAAGCTTATGGATAATGCGCCTTACGATTTCGTAATGAATGCCGGACCTGCTGATTTAAAGCGAATTTCCGCGTTTGTTCACCGGACCTTCAATGCCGATGACTGCCTGTTCTTCATTGCTTCACTGAGAAACATTTACCGTATGCATGGTGGACTTGAGCAGGCCTTTGCTGACGGCCTTTCAACTGAGGATCATAACGTTTTTAACAGCCTTTTACGCTTCAGAGAACTATTTCTTGAAACCCCTCATCTCATGCGCTCTGAGAAACACCTTGCCAATCCTGCATCGGGTAGCACGGCCAAAAGGCTGAATATGTTTCTGCGATGGATGGTCAGGCATGATGACAATGGCGTTGATTTCGGACTTTGGAAACTGATTTCCCCTGCTCAGCTATGCTGTCCGCTCGATCTGCATGTCGGGAGTGTCGCGCGCAGGCTGGGAATCCTGAAACGGGCACAGAATGACTGGAAAGCGGTAGAGGAAATAGATCAGGTACTCCGCAGTTTCGACCCGGTTGATCCGGTAAAGTATGATTTTGCACTTTTCGGCATGGGGGTAGCTGAGAAACGATAATCACTAAACCCGGTGTTACAGGTAAAATAAAGAGAATTCTGCCGTAGATTTCTGCATTGGCTATTTGTCAGACTCCGGCAATTCTGTGCATCAAAAAGCTGAAAACAAAAAAAAACTGCCCGTCTGAATCAGATACGGGCAGCTCATTTAGAATATGGTTTTCAGACTGAGTCCGGAATAAAATCAGGGCTTTTTATTTAAGCACATGATATAAGGCGTGGATCACACCCGGAATCCAGAAAAACAGCGTCAGAATGAGGTTTACAATAAACGGGGTTCCGGCATCGTCATATTTCAGAAAAACAGCCAATGGAGGAAGAATGAAACAAAGAATCACGAGCAGCAGGGTTTCGGTATCAGCGGCCGGTGCGGCAGGGGCTTCCATGGATGCAGCCGGGGCTACCGATTCAGTATGAGCCTGGCTCTTTTTGCCTGCAAAAGCTGCATCTGCAACATTCACAAATCCTAACATAAATATTACCAGAAGCATGGTAACGGTCATTCCGGGTTTAAAGATTTTCATAATTTTACAAGATTAAGTTTAACACAGGATTTACGGGTTAAAGGTAATGAATAAAAACAGCAGGATCATCCTTTCATTGATTATATTTCTGAATTTGTGTCATCATGCATTTGCCCAGCAAACGATCCTGACCGGCGCCATTGTGCTTGACAGGACAGAAGTAATGAGTTACTCGATTATTTATCAGACTGGAAGCAACAATACCCTGACAGGATATTCGGTGAGCGACCGCAATGGCAAAGAAGAAACAAAAGCCAGAATTTCAGGGACATATAATCCCAAAACCAAAGTTTTGGAATTTGAGGAACATTTCATTGAATCCACCAGATCAAAAACCCCGGTTGAGGAATTCTGTCTGATGAAAGTAACCGGAACTTTTGAAAAAAAAGCCGGGCAATCTGTTTATACCGGCAAGTTTACCTCGAAAAGTACAGACCCGCTGGTGATATGTGCATCGGGAACCATTCTGATGATGACGGAAGAAAAAATCGAACAGTTATCATCAAAAGCTGCAAAAGCGCTGGAAAAACTCCCCTTGCCCGACTCCGTCCGGAAAAAAGATGTTGATACAGCCAACTGGGTGCGCAATGTGGTTGAAGTCACGCCAGGCTCGGTCAAGACCCTGAAACTACATGCAGATCAGATTCAGATAGATCTGGTAGACGACCGTTTTCAGGACGGAGACAAGATTACCATCCTGAAAAACAATGATAGAATCGTGAGCGGACTTGAGATTACCAATAAAGTTAAATCTTTCAGATTTAACATCGGTAAAGATGAAAATGAAGTCATTTATACATTCGTGGCCGAAGACGAAGGATCCATCGCGCTGACCACCCTGAAAGCCTTTTTCAGAAACGGTCACGAACATACACTGATCATGGCCAGCATGAATAAAGGCCAATCGGTAAAAGTTGTTTTCCGCAGGTAAGCAGGCTTTCAATACCAAATAACGATTTCACGGGATAACTCCCGAATCAGTCGCATCCAGAATTATTAAAGCTACTTTTGTCTTATGAAAATTGAAATCAGTAATCCTGAAGAACTTAACGCGCTCGTGTCTTCATCCCCTGCCCTGCTCCTGTATTTTTTCAATGATAGCTGCGCGCCCTGTGTGGCCTTGCGGCCCAAAGTGGAGCAGTTGATTTCAGGGGAGTTTCCAAAGATGAAACATGCCTATATCAATGCAGCCCTGCATCCTTTGATAGCAGCATCAAACAATGTGTTTGCCAGTCCGACGATCATAGCTTTTTTTGACGGAAAAGAGACTTTCAGGGTCAGCAAGTACATCTCTCTGGATGAGCTTGCGGGCCGGATAGAGCGATACTACAGCCTGATTTTTAATTAGCTTCAGGTTCGGGTCCGCTCAACCGCAAGGCCGGTGATGTCAGTTAATAGGCCCTGTCGCGCCGGTAAGACCATATCATGATCAGGATGGCAATAAATAGTGAAGCCGCTCCCAGGCTGAAGGTAAAAACAAAGCCAAATAATTCATAAAACAGGACTCCAAGTAATGGGGCAAAAACGGCGCGTGTGGCTGTCAGAAACAAATGTACCGACTGATATTCTCCGGCTTCGTGTGGCTTGCAGAAATAAGCCGATCCAATGTTCCAGAGCAATGACATGGTAGCGGCAAAAACTGCATGAAACAGTACAAACGGGATCATGCTGTAGAATAATCTGAAATTACCCAACTGTATGTTTTGTGGAAAATAGGCCGTAAGCACCAGGCTCAGCAGGTAAAGCATAATGGATGCAAATGTGACGGCGGCAAATTTCCGGGGATCAATTTTCCCCAACGTTCTTCCGAAAAAAGGAATCAGAAACAAGGCAATGATATTGTAGCTGTTTTTATAGGTAGCCACACTGAAGTAGTTCAATCCCAGCTGTCTTTCAAAAAAGATGGTCATCACGGTAACCGTGCTCATAAATGCAAATCCATAAAAGAGAAACCCCAGCTCAAAGTGCCTGAAGGGGACATTTTCTTTCATGATACGGCGCATACCCAGGGCCGAAGTTTTTACATTTTGCCAGAAACTGTTTCCCGTCGGTTCAACTTTATCTTCTACATATTGGATTTTCGACAATAGGTAGGTGGAAACAACGCCTGCCGCTGCCGCCAGGGCAAACACCCAGGTGTATGAATTCTTGTCATAATCAAGCAGCATACCGTAGGCAAAGGCGGTGACCAGCATCAGCACTTTACCATAAACGGTGGCCAGACTGTATAGTCTTCCGAAGTGCTCATGACGGTAGTTATTCTTGAGAAACAGGTTAATGGTCGGAAAAATCACCGGATTGCCCAGATAATAAATTAGAAAAAGGCCCAGAAATACATAATGATATAGTGGATTTGCCTCTATAACCCCTGAACTGCGCGGAAAAAAAAGCAGAATGGCAAGAGGGGCGCGTGTAAGCAGTCCGGTGATCCTGATCAGCTTAGGCTTGTCATGCATCCTTTTCAGCCATTCGGAAATGAAGATCAGAAAAATAAAAACAAGTACTGAGAACTGAAACAGAAAACTAAGCTGATAGGATGACCCGTGCAGGCTCTTCAGAAAAACAAATTCATTGAGGGTAAGCACCCCTGCAACAAAATTATCAAGGAGGGTATAGCCCAGATGAAGCCTGAATGTCTGTTTCTCACCTGCCTGCAGGTTGTTCAACCCATGTCTCCGGGACAGATAATTTATGATCAGCTTCATGGGTGCAAAGGTAAGGAGTGCATGCTGAATTATTGTTTAAAGAAATAATATGTATCCTGAACAAAACAGGAGTTGTGGCGTTGTTTAAAAAAACAAACAATATGAAAAACCTGCTTTTAATTATCTCCTTTTTTTTAATGACCGGATTCTCTGCCATGGCCCAGAAAAATTTTCACAGCTTCAAAACCACTACCATCGACGGAAAGGAGTTTGACCTCTCAACCCTGAAAGGGAAAAAGGTGCTGGTAGTCAATACGGCCTCAAAATGCGGCCTTACGCCTCAATACAAAGACCTTGAAGCATTATATAAACAATACAGCAACCGTAATTTTGTGATCATTGGTTTCCCTGCCAATAACTTCATGGGTCAGGAACCGGGCACGAACGAGGAAATCGCTGAATTCTGCGAACTGAACTATGGCGTTACCTTCCCGATGATGTCGAAGATATCCGTGAAAGGCAAAGACATCGATCCCATTTACAGCTGGCTGACACAAAAATCGGAAAACGGTAAACTTGACGCAGAGGTTTCATGGAATTTCCAGAAGTTTATGATTGACGAGAACGGAAATCTGGTTGATTATCTGAGCCCGAGGGAAAGCCCGCTATCGGAAAAAGTTGTGAACTGGATAGAAAATTAAATCTGTTAACCTGCAAAAGAGTCACTTGTTCTCAAGTGGCTTTTTTTATTTTTATCTTTACAGAAGTGCCTGATGTTAATCAGAAAACGCGTGTTGCAAATTATTAGCCCGATCATAATCCTTCCATGCCCGTATGAGAACCCGGGGTGTGGATAAAATGAAATCATCCATGGAAACACTAAAAGGAAGTCTTACAGAAAAAAACCTTGCCAGGGCATTTTTTTCAGAATCAGCAAACATCAGAAAATATGAGATCTTTTCGAAACAGGCCAAACGGGAAGGTTTTGAACAGATTGCAGCCATTTTTCTTGAAGTGGCTGAACAAAAGCGTTCCCATACGAAAACCATGTATAAGTTCCTGGAAGGAAGCAGCCTGGATATTATAATACCTTTCACGAACAAGGGCATCGGGCCAACGCTTGAAGGCCTCAGGGAAGCGGCCATAACTGAACTTGATGAATCGCGAAGTGTGTTTGAAGAGTATGAACGTATCGCCTGGGAAGAAGGGTTCAAGCGTATTGCCACAAAATTCAAGCTCTTCAGAAGGATTAAACAGTTTTATTCCGAAAGGTTTTATGCCCTGGCTGATAATATCGCAGAAGGCAAGGTTTTCAAACGTGAAAAAAAAGTGAAATGGATCTGCCGGAAATGCGGACTGATATACGAAAGCGAGCGGGCATTGAAAAATTGCCCCGGCTGTGAGCACCCGCAGGCATATTTTGAGATACTTGCTGAGAATTATTAAATCTTCAGGGAGCTTTTCGTTACCTGGTTATGATGCATGTGCTTGCAGAAAGAAAAAAAATAGCCCCCTTTCGGAGGCTACCACTTTCAAACTGTTTATTAAATTTCAGCCTTCAGATTGATTTTCAATGACATCTCGTCATGGATGAAATTATCCTTAAGGTTATCGAAAAGTTTCTTTGATCCATACTGAACATTCCACTCAGTGCGGTCAATAATAAATGCCGGGGTAGTGGCAGTTACACCGTTATCGCTGACATTGACCAATGCCGGAAAAGTGACACTTTTAGTTATATTTTTCATTGTCAGGTTTCCGGTAATATTGTGGCTGGCTTCAGGGTTTCCGCTGACAGCTGTAACGGAAGCAATTTCGAAGACTGCAGTAGGATAAGTTTCCACTTCGAAGAAATCAGCCGATTTCAGATGGCCTAACAATTTGACATTCATTTCCTGATCAGTAAGATCAAGTACAACAATGGAATTCAGATCAATGGTAAATTTACCACCGACGATTTCACCATCTTTCAGCATCAGTTCTCCGGCACAAATATTCACTGTGCCATTGTGCTGACCGGTCGGTTTGGTACCTACCCATTCCACATTTGATGCGGCAAGATCAACCGGAAGGGTTACATCACCGCTTTTTACATTTATATCCTGTGCCTCACCGGTTGCAGCTTTCTCGCCCTGAGGGCCGCCACATGATGCGATAATACCTGTTACCAATACAAGTCCGAGGATTTTACCAATTTTTGTCATTTTTCTCTGTTTTTAGTTTAATTTATTATTATTTCAGGCATTCAGCAGCCTTGCGGGGATATAAACACGATTGTTTAACTAATGTTCAAAAAGCTGAAACAGGTCCTGGCAATCTTACAATCAATTTAACTTTTTTCAGTTAACTTTAACATAAATTAACTGAGACAGCCCGCCTTGCAGGGTAAATTTGCAGAGATACAATGCTCATGACCGGATTCAGGCATTTTCTGATTGTTGTCCTTCTTCTGCTTAACACAGGGGTGCTTAAATCCCAGTCTTATATAATGCTCAAGGGATCGGTATTCAGCGTTACAGGAGATGCGCTGGTAGGCGCCCATGCCAGGAACCTGCACAGAAATTACGGCACGTTTACCGACTTTCGGGGGGAGTTTTCATTGGTGCTTGCCAGGAATGACACGCTCAAGGTTACCATGATTGGTTATAAAACTTTTCTCTTCAGGATACCGGCAAACCTCCCTTCACTGAATTACAGCATAAAAATCACACTATTTGAAGATACCCTGATGATTCCCGCTGTAGAGATCAGGCCTTACCCGCTGACGTACCCGGAATTCCGCCAGGAGTTTATCACCATGAGGACGCCCCAGGAAATTGCTGTGAAAAAACTTAAACTACCCTCGGAACCTTTCCGGAGAAAATATGAAAATCCCGAAGGAGGTCTGTTGCTTCCCGGACCATTCTCATTGATTTATGACAATTTTTCGAAGGAGGCAAAACAGCGCTGGAAAATGGCTGAAATCCTGAAGCGGAATGCACTGAGAAGTGACTTTCTGAACATAATATCTGCCGAAATACTCAGCCACAGATTCGGAATCAGCACCGATGATGAGATTGATGAACTGATTTTTTATTGCGGGATCAGCAGGGAACTGCTTGATAACACACCGCATTATATGCTGATTGTGATGGTTGAAAATTGCATTGCCAGACGCAATGAGCACAAGGGGGCTTCTTCCGAATAATTCCTGATTTGTATCGTTGCAAAATAATTTCCGCAAACGATTACGCTGAACCAATAATCCCGATCTTTGTTATGAACACCAGAACTGCATAAAGACAATTATTACCTATAAAGCCGGATGCGATGAAATCTGCCAACCCGAAAGAAAAAAATGCATTGAATAAGAATTACATCAACGAAGTAAAGAATGATTACCGGATTGCCTTTGAGAGCCGTCAGGCAAGTCTTATGGGCCGGCGTGAAGTACTTACCGGTAAAGGCAAATTCGGGATTTTCGGCGATGGAAAAGAGATTCCCCAGCTGGCAATGGCAAAAGTATTCCGGAACGGTGACTGGCGTTCAGGGTATTACAGAGATCAGACCTTTATGCTGGCTACAGGCATGATGAGCCTTGAAGAATTTTTTGCACAAATTTACGGGGATACTGACGACACATTTAATCCCGGTACTGCCGGAAGGGTGATGAACAATCATTTTGCCACCCGCAGCCTCGATAAAGACGGGACGTGGAAAGATCTTACCCTACAGAAGAACAGTTCTGCCGACATCTCCCCTACTGCCGGGCAAATGCCGAGGCTGCTCGGTCTGGCCCTGGCTTCGAAACTCTATAAAAAAGCCGGTAATAATTCCATATTAAAAGGGTTTTCCGTTGATGGTAGTGAAGTAGCATTTGGCACCATAGGCGACGCCTCCACATCGGAAGGACATTTTTTTGAAACCATCAACGCGGCCGGGGTTCTTCAGGTACCCATGGCTATATCTGTATGGGATGACGGCTGGGGAATTTCCGTTCCGAATAAGTATCAAACCACCAAACAGAGTATTTCAGAGATTCTCAGGGGATTTGAAAGGGATGAAAACAGCCCCGGGTACCTTATTTATACTGCTGATGGATGGGATTATCCAGGGCTGGTAAATGTCTATCGCGAAGGCATTGAAATCTGCCGCAGGGAGCAAGTCCCTGTTTTGTTTCATATCAAAGGTCTTACCCAGCCACAAGGTCATTCGACCAGCGGGTCGCACGAGCGCTATAAATCAAAAGAGAGGCTGGAGTGGGAAAAAGAGTATGATGGAATTGCCCGCATGCGGGAATGGATGATTTCCGAAAAAATTGCCACTAATGACGAAATTGATGAAATTGAAAATCAGGCCACCGAAAGGGTTAAGAAAGCTCGTAAAGCTGCCTGGGACAACTACCTGAATCCGGTAAAGGCTAAACGGGATGAGTTTCTCAGGATGGCTGACGTAACCACCTGCAACTGTGCCAAAACCAGTAAAATTGAATCCATCAAGGAGGATCTCCGCCTGATTGCTGACCCCATCCGTAAAGATATCATTGCATCGGCACGCAAAATTCTCAGGTTGATCTGCGATTCATGCAGCAATCCTCAGAATTCACTTAAAATCAATGTAAGCAACTGGCTCGAAAAAGAGATGGCTGACAATGCAGGGCGTTATAACTCTTTTCTTTACAGTGAATCAGCCGAACGGGTCAGCAACGTAAGTTCCGTCGAGCCCATATTTGACGAAAAGTCGGTGATGGTACCCGGCCGGGAAATCCTCAGAGATAATTTTGACGCTTTGATGGCTAAATATCCGGAACTGGTTGTTTTTGGAGAGGACGTCGGAAAGATCGGCGGCGTAAACCAGACCTGGGAAGGCCTTCAGGAAAAGTACGGCGAAAACAGGATTTTCGATACCGGGATCCGCGAAGCCACCATCATCGGTCAGGGAATCGGCCTGGCCATGCGGGGTTTCAGGCCCATAGCCGAGATACAGTATTTCGATTATCTCCTTTACGGGCTCCAGGTGATCAGCGATGACCTGGCAACCCTTCAGTACCGGACCAAGGGTGGTCAGAAAGCACCCATGATCATCAGTACCCGCGGTCACCGGCTCGAAGGGATCTGGCACTCGGGCTCTCCCCTGAGCATGGTTATCAACTCCGTACGTGGTGTGCATGTGCTGGTTCCGAGAAATATGACCCAGGCTTCAGGATTTTACAATACCATGCTGGCATCGGATGAACCGGCCATCATCATCGAGCCGTTGAACGGATACCGGCTGCGCGAAAAGCGTCCAACCAATATCGGAGAGTACCGGGTTGCCCCGGGATATCCCGAAGTATTGCATCCGGGCACTGATATCACCATCGTTACATACGGATCGTGTGTACGCATTGCCGAAGATGCCGTTGAACAGCTTAAAGCTTTCAATATTTCCTGCGAGCTGATCGATGTACAGTCCCTGATTCCTTTCGACATTGACCAGATAATTGTGAAGTCGTTGCGGAAAACCAACAAGATTGTCTTCTTTGATGAGGATGTGCCGGGCGGGGCCACCGCTTATATGATGCAAAAAGTGCTGGAGGAACAAAACGGTTATCTTTACCTGGATGCCCCCCCAAGAACTGTCACCGGAATGGCCCACCGGGCTGCATACAGTACTGACGGGGATTATTTCTCCAACCCCAACGCCGAGGACGTGTTTGATGCTGTTTACAATATTATGCACGATTACAACCCCGGTAAGTATCCGAAAATTTTCTGATCCTTTACCAGCCTGCATAACAGATACAATCAGAAATAGTTATTGAATGTACCGGTTTGAGGCCTTTAGTAAGCGGATATTTCTAAAAACTTAACTTTCAACCTGCACTATAACTGTATATAGAC
>JABNAD010000627.1_pt1 | contig 18500 bp, 15 predicted proteins | sample 7240381 | NCBI WGS metagenome assembly JABNAD01 (sample SAMN11332834, study PRJNA596920) | anaerobic digester metagenome | biome: digested sludge; isolation source: digested sewage sludge-derived enrichment culture grown on H2/CO2 | place: Germany: Goettingen
GACCACAGCACTGTCATGGTGCCGCCGAGAAAATCCATGCTTCGGCTCAAAAGCAGGCTCATGGCATCGCCGAAAAAAGCATCCAGTTTTTGCAGAAAATCGCTGACCATTTTTTCTGCGCGCGGGTATTCTGCAAGGTTTAGCCGCCATTGCTGAATATTGGCCACCCACTCGGGCGGCAACTGAAAGTTGTTGGCTTGCAGCTCGCGCAGGCGCGCAAAACCAGCTGCCGCCTGCGGCGTCACCAGCAGGGCGAACATGGCAATGGGAACTAGTATGGAAGAGAGGAGGGTGGTTATGTACGCATAAAGGGGCAGGCTGCTTGAAAGACTAAGCCGGAATTTACGCCAGCGGGGGCCGCTCCGGGTTTTTTCAAGGCGTTTTCGCCACATCCGGCCCTTCATTTGTAGTGTCCGGTAGAGCGGCAGCGAAAGGCATGACAGACAGGCAGCCATAAATATGGTCACCGGATTGTGCCAGAGCAGCATATACAGCGCGAGCGCGGCCAAGAGGTAAAGCAGACGCGGCAGCGTTAGAGTCATAGTAGGCCTTGGGTTATGTGGGCGCGGCTTTTTAACCAGCGCCGGAACGTTGGAACGCGCAAGAGTAGCAAAAGCGGGCGGGGTCTGCCAAGAGGCGTAAAGGTATAAATACGCCCGCGCGGGTCTGGGCTGGCAGCCGTACGTCATATGCCAGTGCGCCATCACGGCGCTACGGCCCGACCGGAAAGTTTTTGTCAGGCGCGCCCCGCCGCCCTGCGGTTGTGCAGAGAGGCCGGAGCGCGCCATAAGGTCGCACTGCGTTATGTTTGCGCGTTAACGCGCTGCGGAAAATACGTCTGGGATAAAACCGTTGCCGCGAAGCCAGAAAGGCGCGGCGTCGGCTGGTGGAGACCAGGGCAGCAGCCCAGGCCTAGTTCAGCACGTTGCTGCCTTTAAAGCTGATGTTGATCACTTCGTAGGTAACGCGGCCACGCGGGATATCCACGGTCACTTCATCGCCTACTTCGCGGCCCAGCAGAGCCTGACCCACAGGGGAAAGAAACGAGATGGAACCCTTGGCGGGGTCGGCCTCGTCGGGGCCGAGAATGGTGAAGGAGCGTGCTTCGCCGCTGTCCACATCCTCAACCTCAACCGTAGAACCAAAGATGACCTTGTCCCCCTTCAGGGAATCAAGATCAACGACCTGATAGAGCGCCATGCGCGATTCAATGTACTTGATGCGGGCTTCAGCCATGCCCTGACGTTCACGCGCGGCGTCGTACCCGGCGTTTTCTCGCAGGTCGCCTTCTTCACGGGCTTCTTTAATGGCCTGGATGATGGCGGGCCGTTCGCTCTTGAGGCGGGCCAGTTCGTCTTCCAGCTTTTTGTAGCCTTGCACGGAAATGGGGATGCTTGTCATGGTTGCCATAATCTGACCTCACAAACGAAAAAAAAGCGCCGCTGCCCAGGCAGCGGAGCAAGCAATGGGGGGTATTTTCCGAAAAAAAGGCTGCACGGGCCGCAGTGGACTGTGCGCTAAACCCGGCTGTGTAACCGGGTGATTATCCGTAACAGCAAGTACACCCTACCTACTGGGCGCAAAACGGTCAAGCCCCGAAGCGCGCGGGCTGGAGAAGACCTGCCCTGCCTCTGCATAATGTCATGTAATCGACATGAGGTTCAGGCTTGCGCGGCAGTGAGCCAGCGTATATGTTGGAGTTGCGCCCAACGCGGCAGGAGCTTGCGCCAGCACGGCAGAGCTGCGTAAAACGCTTGGTTTGAGCGGCATATAACAACTGTATGAACAACGGCAGACTATGAAAAAATATTTGCGTTATCTTGGGTCGGTGCTTGTCACGGCGGTGTTTTTTCTGGCTGTGTACCTTTTGTACCATAAGCTTAAAAGTTACAGCATAGCCCAGATTCGCGAAAGCATAAGCCAGATATCGCACGGGCGGATTCTCTGCTCGTTGCTGCTGATGGTGATCAATTACATCATACTTGTGGGCTACGATTGGCTGGCGCTCAAAGCCATTCACAAAACCCTGCCGTTGCCCCGCGTGGGGCTTGTTTCATTTGTGGGGCAGGCTGTGAGCTACAACTTTGGCGCGCTGCTGGGCGGCACCAGCGTGCGTTACCGTTTTTATTCGGCCTGGGGTTTTTCGCTGGCAGAGATTGTGCGCTTGGTGCTGATGCTGGCGGTCACATTCTGGGTGGGCGCTCTGGGGCTGTGCGGGTTGATTTTTATCATAAGCCCGCCTGTCATCCCTGACGACCTGCTGGCAAAAATGCCCATGACAGACGTGCGCATTCTGGGCGTAGTGCTGCTGCTTATTGCCTGCTCCTACCTGATCTTGTGCTGTACCGTGCGCAAGCCCGTGCATCTGTTTGGCAAGGAATTTGTCTTTCCTCCGCCGCACATTGCCTTTGCCCAGGCTCTTGTGGCCGGGGTGGACATTATCGCCGCAGCGGGTTGCATGTATGTGCTGCTGCCCGGCAACATGGGCATATCGTTTCTTGATTTTCTGCCAAGCTACCTCATGGCCCAGGTGGCTGTGGTGCTCACGCACATCCCCGGCGGGGTTGGTGTTTTTGAGCTTGTCATACTGCACCTTACCCACACCACGCAGGCGCAGGCCGTATTTGCGGCGGTGCTGCTGTTCCGCATCATTTACTTTATCATTCCGCTGCTGGCAGCCGCATTGCTGCTGGCCGTTTACGAGGTGCGCCAGCGCAGCGACATGCTGCGCGAAACAGGCCGCTGGCTTTCCGTACTTTCGCACTCCATTTCTGCCTATATGGTTTTTGCAGCGGGTGTGATTCTGCTTGTCTGCGCCATGCTGCCGCCAGGCAAGCACATGCTGCACGCCCTGCGCAGCATGATTCCTTACGAGGCGCTGGCTGTGGGGCATTTTCTCACGGCAATTTCGGGCGCCATGCTGCTCTTTGTTTCATACGGGCTTGAGCGGCGGCAGTCGCGCGGGTTCCAGCTGGCGGTGCTGTGTCTTTGCCTGGGGATTGCGGGAGCTCTGCTCAACGGTTTTTCATGGATCACCGCATCCATGGTCAGTATTGTGCTGCTGACCGTGTGCATGGCCCGGCGGCGTTTTTACCGTTCGTCCTTTTTCTGGGAAGAACCCATCCCCGGCTACTGGCTGTTCGGTGCACTGGGTGTGCTGGCCTTGATGGCCTCTATTGCATGGGCGCTTTATCATCCCTCGTGGAATAAAGCCGCTGCCTGGGGTTTTGACCGCCCGCATATGGCCGCGCAAACATTGCTTGATTTTCTTGGCATTGCCGTGGGGCTGGCAGCAGGCTGGCTGTGGCGCGTCGCCTTGCGATTGCGCGCCCGGCGGCAAAAGGCCGCGCATCACGGGTAGCGCGCTGAACGCATATCATTATTGCAGTGTGTTTTATTAAAGAAGAGGCCTTCCGTGCTGACGGAGGGCCTCTTCTTTTGTAGGCGGGGGTGCTGTATTTGCTGATCTGGCGGGTAGGGGCGCGCCCGTCTGCACGAATCTGATTGCGCGGGGCATGTCTGCGCCTTGCGGCGCGGACTAGACGGATGATGCAGAAAGAGTGGTCGGCCACACTGAGCGCGCGCTGCGCATGGCTTCTGGCAGCATTTCAATCAGTTCGCCAATCTGGGTGCCGGGATTGGGCGCGCAGAGTTGCGCCAGCAGGCGCGCCATGCGGGCCGCCGCCGTGCAGGCTTCGTCCATTGCCGCGCCTCCGCACAAAAAAGCCGTTGCAAGCCCGGTCACAAGATCGCCTGTGCCGCCAATGCATTCCATGGCCGGAACAGAGGGCGCGTCCACCGTGGCGATGACGCGGCCATCCACGACAATGTAGTCTTTTGATCCCTTGATAATCAGGTTTTTCGGGCAGTTGCCGTGCTCGAGAGCGCGTTGCAAAAGCGGCGGCACGTCATCCTCGCGCGCCAGCAGAAAACCGCGCGTATAAAAGGGGTGGGGGGCTTTTTCATCTGCCAGAAAGGCCAGTTCGCCCAGATCAGGGGTAAAAAGGTCGTAGGCATCGGCATAGCCGCTCATTTTTGCCACATACATAAAGCCCGCGTCTGCCACCATTACTGGCGGCACGGCAAGGGCCTGCGTGGCCATGAGCACCCGGTTGTGCCAATCCTGATCAGGGAAAAGATAGTGAAAGGTCAGCCCCGCAGGGGAGAGGCCCGCCAGATTCTGCTCCAGCCATGCGTAAATGGCGCGGCTGCCCGCGCCGGAACCCGGGTCGCCCGCGAGCAACAGACGCGGCGGCGCAATGCCCAGCTCCCGGCAGGCAAGAATGGCTGTGGCGGCAAGGGCCGCAGTCCCCCGCTGCACGGGCACTGCCTGACCATCCGGCAGGTGGAGCAAACCGCCAGCAACCGTGCTTTCGCCCTCAAGGCCAGCAGGGCAGAGGGCAAAATCAGGGTCGGGGAGGGTTCCTGCTATGCACCACATGCGACTTGCCTCCGCAGTTCTTCAAAGGCCTTTTGCAGGCTGTAGCAGCAGAGGGTCTGCCCCAGGGTCAGGGGGTCCGGGGCTTCATCAAGGCGCAGGCCGCACAGCCGGTGCGCCACCCACGGCACATCAGGGCAGCCGCCGCCTGAAATATTCACAATGCGTCCGTCAGCAGCATCAAGGGTAATTTTCATATTGGCGGCGCGTACCATCAGCCAGCGGTCATCCAGATGTTTTATCTGAAACAGGGACACAGGCTCCAGCAGCACATCGTGGGCGCTGACCACCTGACTGGGCGCAAGCCCTTCCCGTTCCAGAACATCCAGAACGCGCGCCTGGCTCACCAGCTCAAAAACCACCACCATGTCGCAACCTGTGCGCAGTTCCGGCGGCGGCCCCTTTACTTCCACATCCAGCCCGGCTTTACGCAGCAGGCGCTCGGCGCGGATGACCTCGCCAGTGTGGTCAAAAACCAGCAAGCCCCTATCGTTACAGCCGCGTTTGCCGCCGCTGCCAGAATCCATATCCGAACCTTTGCCGCCGGGAGAAAACAGGCCGCGCAGTTTTTGCGCAAAGCCATGCAGCAGGCTGGTCTGAGAACTGTTCTGCGTCATGATTTCCCCTGAAAATTCTGGCTCGCTGGATCCGCTACAGCACTCATGGCGAGAGCTGAGGAATGGCAGATTTCAGCCATCACGGGCTGATATGGGCGACAGTGGCGGCGCGGGAGTTTTTGCTCACCCGCGCCGCCACTGTCGCCCAATCCGAACGCTAATCCTTGCGGATGTCTATACGCGTTATGCCTTCGCCTTCTTCAGTCGTGCTGACGGCAAATCCCCGGTTGCGGGCAGCGCGGCTGACATTTTCAAGGCTGGCGTCGTTATCCACCAATACGCTGAAAGGGCCGTGTTCATCGGCTTTGGCAGCAGTAAGAAACATGAGTACGGGCTGCGGGCAGGAAAGCCCCCGGGTGTCGATGGTGGTAGACATTACGCGCCTCTCTTGCAGTTGAAAAATCCGATGCACAAGCAGATGGCAAGACCGGCAAGGGTGGCTGCCATGCCGTGAGGGCCGACCCCTGCGGGGCTGGAGGCCAAGCCGAAGTTATGGGCAACAGCCGTGCCAACGATCAGGCCAACGGCAAAAACGGCGGCATCGTTGTCGCCTTCGCCAGCCATAAAGAGCTGACGGCCAGGGCAGCCGCCCGCAAGGGCAAAGGCCAGACCGGCAGTAGCCATGCCGAGGAAGTTCCAGAGATTGTCTGGCTGGGCGATGGGCTGGTTTTCAAAGCCGGGCTTGAACGCGCCAAGATACAGGTTCAGAACAAGGGCCGCACCCAGCATGGCCAGAAAGCCCAGCGCCAGATGCCATTGCTTGAACAGCATCACGTCGCGCAGGGCCCCCATGGTGCAGAAGCGGCTGCGCTGGGCCAGAAAGCCCACGATCAGGCCCACGCCAATGGAGAGTATAAAGGGTGCATGCTGCGCGCCGGGGCCTTTGACGGAATAGAAAAGCACACCGCTCTGCGGCTGTTCTGCCACCTGCGGATTGAGCAGATACAGGGCCACGAAGGAAAGCATGATGCCGGGCAGCACCAGACCGGAAATTTTGCTCTGGCCCTGGCTGCGCCCCAGCGAAAAGCCCATGCGAAAAAATATCGTGCCAATGCCCACGCCGCAGATCAGGCCCGCAAGGCCAAAGAGCGCAAAGGCGTCGCCGCCCGCAAGGCGCAGGATAACGCGCCAGGGGCAACCCAGAAAGACCAGCGCGCCAATACCCGCTATGCCCCCAAGTAAAAAGCGGGTGATGGGGGCCGAGCCGCCGCGCGGTTTGTATTCGCCAAAGGCCAGAGCTGCGCCAAATGCGCCCAGCACCATACCCATGATTTCGGGTCTCAGGTACTGCACTATGGCTGCGCGGTGAAAGCCCAGCGCACCCGCGATATCGCGGTTAAAGCAGACCACGCAGATGCCCATGTTGCCGGGATTGCCCATTTGCTGGAGCAACACGGCAAGCACGCCGAACACAAGCCCGGTGGCAATGATGCCTGCTGTAGTGGAGAAAAAATTGAAGCCTGGTTTCATGAAATCCTCCTTTTGGGGCCACAGGCCCGTGGCGAAGCCGATGTATGAAACGGCAGCGCGAACGGAGGATTTGACGGGTCAGTGGTACAGGGTAGGGAAACCATGCGCCAGCCGCAAACCGGATCGCCGTTCGCGTAAGCTCCACAACGTGAAGCTCCTTGCTGTGCGTCAGGTTTTGCGCTTGGGCATGGTTTCCTCTGTTCTGTATTTGCTGCCGCATCCCAGTGGGGAGCGGCACGTCAGCGCGGTGAATGAATTTCTGTTCCTGTGCTTTGTCTAGGGCCTGTTAACGCCCCGGCAATGCTCTTTTCTGGGCCGGGTATTCCGAAGGGCAATTTTTTGCGTCTGTTTTACGATGCGGTGGTCAGGTTCACGCTGTCTTCGCCATCGCGCTCGGCGAGCATGACGTCCACGTGTTCCTGCCTGCTGGTATTGATGACGCGGCCCACATAGTCCGCATGGATGGGCAGTTCGCGGTGACCACGGTCGATGAGGGCCAGCAGTTCCACGCAGCGCGGGCGGCCGTAGTCGAGCAGGGCCTCGAGAGCGGCGCGGATGGTGCGCCCGGTGTAGAGCACATCGTCAATCAGAATGATAACCTTTTCGTCCACGCTTTCGGTAATGCGGGACTGCCCGATGCTGGGCTTGCCCACAAGGCTTGTCCAGTCATCGCGGTACAGATTGATATCCAGGGTTCCCAGGGGCATGACGCGGTCAAGCCGCGCCTGCAGCAGGGCGGCTATACGCCGGGCCAGGTCTGCGCCGCGCCGTTCAATGCCCACCAGCATTACATCCTGGCACGCAGCGTGGCGTTCGAGTATCTGCGAGGCGAGGCGTTCAAGTACGCGCGCCATTTCGTCTTTTTCCAGTAGCCGGGTCGTGGACATGGTTCCTCCAAAGGTGGATATGCCCGTCATTCTAGCCGTTTTCGCCTTTAAAGAAAAGCCCTGCGGCAATTGACAAGCCCCACGCATGACCTTAGTTAGTAAAACACTCGAATCATGGAGGACGTATGATCGAATTGACCGACAGCGCCCGTAAGGAACTGGATTCGTTCTTTACCGGCAAGAAAAAGGAACCCATCCGGGTCTACATGACCGCAGGTTGAGGCGGCCCGCGCCTTGCCCTGGCTCTGGATGAGCCTAACGACCAGGATCAAACCGAGGAACAGGCCGGCTACACCTTCTGCATTAACAGTGCCCTTCTGACAGAAGTGCAGGGTGTAAAAATTGATTTAACCTACATGGGCTTTGCGGTTGAACCCGTAGTGCCCTTCGCTTCTGAAGGCAACGGCGGTGGTTGCAGCAGCTGCTCAAGCGGCTGCGGCAGTAACGCGTAAGGCGGGGTGGTTTCCCGCTGGCCGGACGAAGCAGGCCAGCCTGTTTTTCGTTACTCTACCATATAATACATATCGAGCGTATCGAAAAACACCGGAGGAACCATGCTTGAACTGACCGAAAGCGCCCAGAAGGAACTGGCGGCCTTTTTTGAAGGTAAAGAAAAAAGCACCATTCGCGTTTACCTCGCCCCCGGCGGGTGCAGCGGGCCGCATCTGGCCCTTGCCCTGGACGCCGCGACGGATGAAGATATGAGCGAAGATCAGGGCGGATTCACCTTCTGCATCAACAAGGAGCTTCTTGCTCAGGTTGAAGGCGTGAAGATTGATCTTTCCTACGCGGGCTTCACAGTTGAACCCACGGTGCCCCTGCCCCAGACGGGCGGTGGATGCAGCGGCTGCTCCGGCGGCTGCGGCCACTAGAAGCAAATGACTTGCAAACCGGACGGCAGCAAAAAACTGTCGTCCGGTTTGACCATGTTGACAAAGTCAGCATGGTCGGAAATCAGGAGCAGGCTGCGGCTTTGCCGCGCCGTTAAGCGACAGATTTCCGTGTATTTCCGCCCGGCGGCTTTGCCGACGGTGGCGGCGCAAAACCCGTGAACGGGTTTTGTCATCAGTACAGTGCGGCAGAAGAAAGCTGCTGTCCGGTTTATCGTCGGGGCGGCGCAGGCTGCCCCTTGTGCTGTTATATAACCCCCCACAGGTTCATGGACACTTTCGGCGCATTGCTCTCAAGCAACGACAGGCAGATATATCTGGAACGTAGCGGCATGGTCACGCGCTGCCGCCTTGCCTGCGAGGCTCTGGACAAAGGGCGCAGCGTGGCCCTTGTGGCCCGCACCCGCGAAGAATTTCACGCGGCCCGCTCCCTTGCGGCCCTTTTTTCTCCCGAAATTTCTCTGGCGGATCCGGCAGTTGTGCGCCCTGCGTGGCAGTGGCCCTGCCTGGGGCTGCCTGCCCTGAGCCAATGGCAGGACAAACCCTCATGGGCTGCCCGGCTTGCCGCGCTGTATTCTCTCACCCTTGGCAAGCCGCGTGTGCTGGTGGTCAGTGTTGAAAGCCTGCTGCTGCGCTACATGCCGGTCAATTTTTTCCACACGCGCACGCTGGAGCTTGGCAAGGGCAGCGATTACGCCCCCGAGCTGCTGCTGGAGCAGGCGGTGGAGTGGGGGTACGAGCGCGTTGCCATGGTCACGCGCCCCGGCGAAATGGCCCGGCGCGGCGACATCCTTGATCTGTACCCCTCTGGCTATGCCCGGCCTGTAAGGCTGGAATTTTTTGGCGACACGCTGGAGGAAATGCGCTTTTTTGACGCGGAGACCCAACGCTCCTTGCAGGGCTGCGATGAACTGACCCTGCTGCCTGTTAGCCCGCTGGCCTTTGATGCGCGCGAGACAGAGGCTACGCGCAAGCGCTTTGACCGCATGTTTGCCGAAGGCCGCATTGGCGAAAACGACTGTTATTCCTTTAAAAAATCGCTGGATGCTGGCGGTGCGGGCCTACTGCCCGGTTGCGCCGTGGAAGCTCCCAGCCTGCTGGAAGACTGGCTGCCGCAGGACTGCCTGTGGCTGCTGCCCGGCGAGGCCGACAGCGGCGAGGCCCTGCGGGATGGCCGCCTTGCACTCAAGGAACGGCTGGAGGCCGAGGACGCGCCCCTGCCCCAACCAGCGGCGCTGGCCCTGCGCAAAAGCTCGCAGCCCGCGCCGTGGAACACCTTTCAGCGCGTGTACGCCGAACCTCTGGTCATGGGCGTGGAAGAACGCGGTCTGGATTTTGCGGAAAGAACCCTGCATTCCTTCAGCGATCTTTTTCCTCTTGCTGGCGCGCAGGATCGCCCCTGGCAGCATCTGGCCGCCGCTCTCAAAGAGTGGCAGGGCGCGCGCAGACAGGTGGTGCTGAGCTTTTCATCTGGCCGCAGCCGAGCCAAGTTTCTGAAACTGGCAGAGCAGGACGGCATCCTTCCTGCGCAGCGTTACGCGCCCGATCAGCGCGGCCTTTTCGCTCTTGTTTCGCCCTTCCGTCAGGGCGCGGATCTGGCGTGGGACAACTCCCTGGTTCTGGGCGAGGATATCCTTTACCCCAAGGCGGAAAAAACACCCCGCGTTTCTTCGCGCGTCTTCAAGGGGCTGGATTCCTTTGACGATCTCAAGGCTGGCGATCTGCTGGTGCACCGCGATTACGGCATTGGCCGTTTTGCCGGTCTGCATCACATGGACGTCAACGCCGTTGCCAACGATTTTCTGCTCATCGAATACTCCGGGCGCGACAAGCTCTATGTGCCTGCCGACCGCATGGGGCTTATCCAGCGGTTCAAGGGTTCGGAAGGCGTAGAGCCCGCTCTGGACCGGCTGGGCGGCACGGGCTGGACTTCGGGCAAGGAGAAGGCCCGCAAGGCTATTGAAAAGATCGCCGCCGACCTTGTGGAAATGTATGCCTACCGCAAGGTGACCAAGGGCTTCCGCTATGACCCTCCGGGCGAGCTGTACCACGAATTTGAGGCGACCTTTGGTTTTGAGGAAACGCCCGATCAGGCCAAGGCCATTCAGGACGTGCTGGACGACATGGACAAATCCCAGCCCATGGACAGGCTCGTGTGCGGCGACGTGGGCTTCGGCAAGACGGAAGTTGCCCTGCGCGCAGCCTTTCGCGCCGCTTCCGAGGGGCGGCAGGTGGTGCTGCTTTGCCCCACCACGGTGCTTGCCGAACAGCATTATCAGACCTTTCGCGCGCGTCTGGCGGGCTTTCCCGTCAATGTGGGGCTGCTCAGCCGTTTTGTGACGCGTCCAAGGCAAAAGGAAGTGCTCAAGGCTGCCGCCATCGGGCAGGTGGACATTCTCATCGGCACCCACCGCGTGCTTTCAAGCGACGTCAAACTGCCCAATCTTGCCTTGCTGATTCTGGACGAAGAACAGCGTTTTGGCGTGCGCCACAAGGAAAAACTCAAGGCCCTCAAAAAGAACGTGGATGTGCTCACCCTGACGGCCACGCCCATTCCGCGCACTTTGCAGCTTTCCATGTCCGGCATACGCGAGCTTTCCATCATTGAAACCGCGCCGCAGGATCGTAAGCCTGTGGCTTCGGCCGTGCTGCGGCGGGATGATTCCGTGCTGCGCAAGGTGCTTGAGCGGGAGATTGAGCGCGAAGGGCAGGTGTTCTGGGTTTACAACCGCGTGCAGGGTCTGGAGCGGGTGGCCGAATACGTGCACACCCTTGTGCCCACGGCCCGCGTGGGCATGGCGCACGGTCAGATGTCTGAAACCGAGCTTGAAGACACCATGCACAAGTTCTGGCATGGCGAGCTTGATGTGCTGGTATGCACCTCGATTGTTGAATCCGGGCTGGACTTTCCCCGCGCCAATACACTGGTGGTGGATCAGGCCCAGATGTTCGGCCTTGGGCAGCTCTACCAGCTGCGGGGCCGCGTGGGCCGCAGCGACAGGCAGGCCTACGCCTTTTTTGTGGTGCCGGATGCGGAGCGCCTTACCTCCATTGCGGAGGAACGCCTGCGCATCATCATGGATATGGATTACCTGGGGGCCGGTTTTCAGGTCGCCATGGAAGACCTGCGCCTGCGCGGCGCGGGCAATATCCTCGGCGAAGTGCAGTCGGGCCACATGTGCCGCGTGGGCCTTGACCTGTACCTTGAAATGCTTGAGGAGGCCGTTGGCCGCCTCAAGGGCACGCCAGAGGCGCAGACCGTGGAAACGGAACTTACTTTGGGCTTGCCTGCGCATATTCCCGCATCGTACATTGAGGACGGGCGCGAAAGACTGCGCTGCTACAAAACGCTCACATCCGCCACTGGCGGCGCTGCGCGTGAAGAAGCGGCCCTCGGCATACGCGACAGGTTTGGCCCCTTCCCCGAAGAACTGCGCAATTTTCTTGCCGTGCTGGACTTCAAGCAGTTCCTCACCGAGTTGCAGGTGCAAAAGGCCGATGTGCACATCAACCATGTGCGGCTTGTCTGGCCGGACGGGCAGACCGCCGTGCAGCCCGAGCGCATTGTAGCCCTTACTGCTTCCATGAAGGACGCGCGCATGCTGCCGCCTGCGGGGCTGCACCTGCCGATGCCGTCTGGTGTTTCGTTCCCCGAGGGGCTGGACAGGTTGCGTACCGCCCTTGAGGGTATCCGTGTTAAAGCCGGGGCATAGGTGCTGGTTTGCGGCTGTGTCTGTTTTTCAGGTCATAAAACTGGTCTGAATATATGGGAAAAATGGTGGACGGATTCATGCAGCCCCTCATAGCTTTGGCGCGTTTTTTCCAGATCGGCGCTCGGTCTGCCCGGCTGGCCCGCCCACTAGGCGTGGCGCTGGCCTGTTGTTTTTGCCTGTTGCTGGCGGCCTGTTTTGAAACCCGCCTCCCCGACGGCGTGGTGGCTACCGTCAACGGCGAGCCCATCAGCCTGCGCAGATTGCAGACCCTGCTCGACAGCCGTTCTCCCTCCCTTGGGGCCATGCGCACTCCTTCACTGGAAAATATGCGGCGTGAATACGGCGAAGGGCTGGGCACACTGATCATTTACGCTCTGGTGCGGCAGGATTTGCAGCGGCTCCAGATGTCGGTCAGCCCTGCCATGCTGGAAACAGCCGTGGCAGAAGTAAGGAATGATTACGGCGGCGCTGACGGGCTGGAAAAATATCTGGCCGAAGAATCAATTGACTCTTCAGAATGGCGGGCTTTGCTGCTTGACCATCTTTCCATGCTCACATTTGAAAAGCGGGTTCTTGCAGCGGGCATCCGTGTTTCTCTGCCCGAACTGCGCGACTACTACCAGACCCACGAAGACGATTTTCAGATGCCGGAAACCCTGCGCGTGTGCCTGATTTCTGGCGAATCGCGCAAGGACGTGGAAGGCTTTTGCGCTGTGTTTCCCGGTGGCATAAATGAAGCGCGCGGCAAAGTGCAGCTCCAGTGCCAGAATGTGCGGCCAACCGATCTGCCCCAGGGATGGCGCAAGGCCGCTGCCGGTCTGAAGCCGGGCCAGTGCGCGCCCGCGCGGCTGGAGGAAGGCCTGTGGCGCAGCCTTGGCCTGATTGAAAGCCGCCCGCCAGCGCACATCAGTCTGGCGGAGGCCTATCCGCTGGTGGAAGGCATTCTGCGGGAGCAGAAGATGTCCGAGGCTTTTGAGCGCTGGCTTGAAAAGGCTCTGGCCGATTCCGTCATCATGGTGGGCAAGGAGCTTGTCCCCGATCTGCTAGCGCCCCCGGCGGCCCACTCTGGCGGGCAGAGCAGCGATGCTCCGGCCGTGCCGGATGTTTCTGGCGCTGCGGAGGACATTAAGGCGCCGCCTCCAGGCAAGGATGATGTTTACGAGGGCGATGTGCCTGAAGGTTCCCACGATCCCAAGGCCAATGGAGCACTGGAAAATCAGGGGCATAATCCCGAAGCGACCCCTGCTTCAAAAGCCTCGGGCGACCAGCAGCGCAAGCGCGACAACGGCGGCTCCGCGCGGCGGCGTTGAGGATTTGCATGCAACAGGCCCCGGCTGCCTGATGGCTGCACTTGCGGCAGTTGCATTGCATGTTGCGCTGGATTGGGATATAATTTTACAGATAAAGCGCGGAATTTTTGCGCGCAAGCAGGGAGTTTAACGTGAGAAAAACGCTTATTTTGGCGCTGGTTATCTGTTTTATGACCGCTTTTGGCGCTCAGGCCGCACAGATCAACAAGGTGGCGGCCGTGGTGAACGGTCAGGTTATCACCATGTTCGATCTGCAGAAAAACGCTGTTCCTGATCTTATGCGGGCGCGCATCAATCCCAACGATCCCGCACAGGCCAAGGCCGTGGACGCCGTGCTGCGCAAGGCGCTGGACGGCATGATCATGGACATTCTGGTTGCGCAGGAAGCCAAGCGTCTCAAGGTTTCCATTTCTTCTTCTGAAATTGACAACGAAATCACCAAGATCATGAAGGGGAACAACCTCACCAAGAAGCAGTTTGAAGAACGCCTGGCCCAGCAAAAGACCAGTGTCAGCGAACTGCGTGGAAATATTGAAAAAGGCTTGATTCGTCAGCGTGTTATGGCAATGGAAGTGGGCCGCCGGGTTGTTGTGACCCCGGATGAAATCAAGGCCTACTATGATGCGCACAAGGACACCATGTACGACCGCTCAGGCCTGCACATGGCCCTTCTGGTGTATCATCCCAATGCCAACGCTGCGGCTTTGGCTGCGCAGATCAAGTCTGGCGCGGTTTCGTTTGAGGAAGTGGTGCGCAAGTATTCCATCGCTCCCAACAAGGAAAACGGCGGCGACATGGGCGCAGTGGAGTGGGACAAGCTCAACCCCGAGTGGGAGGCCCGCCTCACCAGCATGAAACCCGGCGATGTAACGGATATTTTCGAGCTTCAGGGCCGCAAGGCGCAGGTGCGCCTGTACCGTCCTGGTGGCGGCGAAATCAAGATGCTTACCTTTGAGCAGGCCAAGCCGATGATCGACGGCATCCTGCGCCAGCCCAAGGCTATGGAGCGTTTTGAGGACTACACCAACCAGCTTCGCAGCCGGGCCGTTATTGATATCAGAATGTAGCGGGGCCGCCACGGGTGGTTCCGGCTTTTTGCTGGCAACCGCCGCCCCCGCGGGGCGGCAAGACCATTATCGAGGCTTTTCATGACCTTAGTGGAATTGGGCGCTGCTTTGCGCGTTGAGCGCGAAAAGCGGGGTCTGGACATGGAAGATGCGGCAAACAGGCTGAAAATCAGCGCCCGTCTTCTGCGCGCTTTGGAGGAAGGGGACGAGACGTCCTTGCCCCCACTGGCGTACACCAAGGGGTTCATCCGTTCATACGCGTCCTATGTTGGCCTTTCGGCTGAGGAAGTCAGCGAGGCGCTTGGCGCGCTTGAAGCCGCTTCCGAGCCTGTTGCACCGCAAAATGTTTATGAGCCCGAAATGGTTCTCACCCCGCGGCGTAACCTCAAGCCCATTTTGGCCGGGCTTTTTATGGTGTGCGTGGTTGCTGTGGTGCTGGTTGCCTGGCAGCAGGGCGTGTTTGATTTTTTGAGTCGGCAGACGCGCCGTCTGGCGCAGCCCGCCCCCTTGCAGAGCGCCGAGTCTGTTGACCCCGGCAATCTGGCCAGTCGGCCTTCTGCCCCGGCTGCTCCCGTTCAGGGGCAGGCCCCGGCCCAGACGTCTGCCCAGGCCCAAGCTCCGGCGGTTGCCAGCCAACCGCAAGGCTCTGTTGCTCCTGCACAGGGACAGGCTCCGGCCCAAACGCCTGGCCAAAGCTCTGGCCAAACTTCTGCACAGGCTTCGGTTCAGCCGACAGGTCAGGCTGCCCAGCCTGCTGCCCCTGGTTTGCCTCCGGTGCGCGGCACGGCCGCAAATGTGCCCGCTGCGGGGACGCCTGTTTCAACGGCTCCGGCGACTCCGGCGGCCTCCGCCGCTGCGTCTTCTGCCGCTTCGCAGGGCAGCGATGTGCCAGTAGGCGCTCACAAGCTTATCATTACCGCCACAGAAGAATGCTGGGTACATTCCAGCGCCGACAAGACCGACACCCGCCAGTTTTCGCTGCATAAGGGCGATACCTTTGCCCTTACGTTCAGTAAGAGCCTGGAATTGAAGCTCGGCAACGCTGGCGGCGTGCGCCTGCGGTATGACGGTGAAGAACTGCCTCCGGCGGGGCAGAGCGGCCAGGTGCGCAATCTGGTGTTTCCCCCTGCGGACAGGCCATGACCGAATGGGCAGATCACGCGCTTGTGCTGCGAATCGGGCACTTTCGCGAGGCAGATCTGTGGCTGAAAATGCTTTGTCGCAAACACGGCCTGCTGACGCTGTTCGCCTTTGGCGGCAGCCGCAGCAGGCGTCGTTTTTGCGGCTGCCTGGATGTACTCAACAGCCTGCATTGCAGGGTAAAAGCCTCGGGGCGCGGCAGCTTTCTCAATCTTGAGGAAGCCGTGCTGCTGGGCGGGCCGCAAAGCTTGCGCGGAAACTGGCGGCGCATGGGGCTGGCGGCCAACTGCCTGCGGTTTGTGGAAGCGCTTGGCGTTAACGACGAAGGCGCGGACGAGGCCTTTCTGCTGGTTGAAGATTTGCGCAAGACGCTTGAAGAAGCGGAAAACGTGCCTTCGCTGCTGCCCCAGTTTTTCCGCCTGCGGTTTGCTGGTGTTTTGGGTTTTGCGCCCGATCTGGGCCGATGCGGCACCTGCGGCGCAACCATAACCGGCCCCGCGCAATTTGTGGTTGACGAGGCCCAGTTGCGCTGCCCCTCGTGCCGCGCGACAGCAGGGCCAGCGAGGTATGGCGTGGAACTGGGCGCGTCCGGGCTTGACCTTTTGCGTCATGTGCAGCAAGAATTTCCCTCCGGCTGGCATGCGGAAGAACTGCCTGCGGCAGATCGGCGCGCCTGCGCCAAGGTTATTGACGGTTTTGTGCAATATCACCTGGGTCTCTCGTGGGAAGGGGGCTACTTTCGCCACGTGTGACCGTGTTTGCACCGAAATTTTCGATTCGGTTTGGGATGGTTTGGGGCGGCGATTATTGAACAGCCGCGCGTATGCGTCTGAAAAAGGCTACGAACAAAGGACAGCGCATGTATTTTCAGGATGTCATTTTAACTTTGCAGAACTACTGGGCCAACCAGGGTTGCGTCATCGAACAGCCTTCGGGTGTGGAATGCGGTGCCGGTACGTTCAACCCCAACACGTTTTTGAGGGTTATTGGGCCGGAACCGTGGAGCGTGGCCTATGTGGAACCCTCCCGCCGTCCTACGGACGGCCGCTACGGCGAAAATCCCAACCGCCTGCAACGGTATTTCCAGTTTCAGGTGATCATGAAGCCCTCGCCGGACAACGTGCAGGATCTGTATCTGCAAAGCCTCAAGGCGCTGGGCATCAATCCCGCGCAGCACGACATCCGTTTTGTGGAAGACGACTGGGAATCCCCCACCCTGGGCGCCTGGGGCCTTGGCTGGGAAGTGTGGCTCAATGGTATGGAAGTGAGCCAGTTCACCTATTTTCAGCAGGTGGGCGGCATTGACCTTTCGCCCATCAGCGTGGAACTGACCTACGGCCTTGAGCGCCTTACCATGTACTTGCAGGGCGTTGAATCCGTGTATGATCTGGCCTGGAACAAAAACGTCACCTACGGTCACATCTACCACCAGAATGAAGTGGAGCAGTCACGCCACAACTTTGAGGCCAGCAATCCTGAAATGCTGTTGCGGCATTTCAGCGATTTTGAAGGTCAGTGCAAAGCCCTGCTGGAGCAGGGGTTGCCTTGGCCTGCCTATGATTACTGCCTCAAGTGCTCGCATACATTCAACCTTCTGGACGCCAGAGGAGCCATCTCCATCACGGAACGCACCGGCTATATCGGCAGGGTGCGCGCCTTGGCGGCTGGAGTGGCGCGACTGTACGCAGCCCAGCGTGAAGAACTGGGCTATCCCATGCTCAAAAAGGATGCGAGGTAAGCCGTGGCGACCTTTGTGCTTGAAATCGGCAGCGAAGAGTTGCCTTCCCGTTTTCTGGCCCCCGAAGAAGGGGAGCTGGCCTCCCGTTTTAGCGGCGCTCTGGACGAGGCCGGGCTTGAATACGGCGCGCTGCGCGTCATGAGCACGCCCCGGCGCGCGGTGGTGATTGTTGAAAATCTCAACCCTGTGCAGGTGGAGAGGGAAGAGGTGGTCTCCGGCCCGCCCGTGCGCGTGGCCTATGACGCCGAAGGCAAGCCCACCAAGGCCCTTGAGGGTTTTGTGCGCACCAATGCCTGCGCTCTTGAAGACGTTTTTCGTGTGGAAACGGACAAGGGCGAATACGTGGCCGTGCGCAAACGCACCGGCGGCGCGCCCGCAGCCGGCTTGCTTGCTGATATCTGCCCCTCGGTGATTACCGCGCTTTCGTTCCAGAAACGCATGCGCTGGGGTGCATATTCGCTGGCCTATGCCCGTCCGCTGCGCTGGATACTGGCGTTGCTTGACGATGAAGTGGTGCCCTTTTCCGTTGGCCCCATGACCTCTGGTCGTGAGACCTGCGGGCACCGCATCCACGGCGCTGGCCCCTTTGCTGTGGCGCATGCCAATGAATTTATGGCCACCCTCGCCGGACCCTGCGCCATTACCATTGATCCTGCCCAACGCCGCAATGTCATTATTGATGGCGGCAATGCCCAGGCGGCTGCCGCTGGCGGCAAGGTGCTGTGGAAAGACAGTCTGCTGGACGAAGTGCAGGGCCTTGCCGAGCACCCGGTGCCGCTGCTGGCCGATTTTGATCCCGCCTATCTTGAGGTGCCGCGCGAAGTGCTGCTTACTAGCATGGAAAGTCACCAGAAGAGCTTTGGCATCGAAGGGGCCAACGGCGAACTGCTGCCGCATTTTCTCACCGTGCTGAACCTCACCCCCGAGGACATGGGCGTGGTCAAGCGCGGCTGGGAACGCGTGCTGCGTGCCCGGCTTGAAGACGCCCGCTTTTTCTGGCAGGCCGACCTGCGCGATACCTTTGATCACTGGCTGCAAAAGCTGGATACGGTCATCTTTATCGGCGGGCTTGGCAGCATGGGCGACAAAACCCGCAGGCTTGAAGCTCTGTGCCGCTGGCTTGCCGAAAGCTGCGCGCCCGAGCTTGCTGACGATGCCGCGCGCGCCGGACGCCTTTCAAAGGCGGATCTGGTGAGCGGCCTTGTGGGCGAGTTTGATACCCGTCAGGGT
>JABNAD010000628.1_pt1 | contig 18460 bp, 11 predicted proteins | sample 7240381 | NCBI WGS metagenome assembly JABNAD01 (sample SAMN11332834, study PRJNA596920) | anaerobic digester metagenome | biome: digested sludge; isolation source: digested sewage sludge-derived enrichment culture grown on H2/CO2 | place: Germany: Goettingen
GATGCTTATACTGCCGGTGGCTACCCCGGGTCGCCACCAGGTACCACCCGTCCGCCTCGATCCTCTATGCAGGTATCCGGTATAAATTACTGTAGGGGGGTGCTCATGAGTCTTGCGTTCCCATAGGGCGCTGCAAAGAGGCGCCGGGCTTTGCTATGAGAAGGTTTCGCAGAGATCAACTGCGCCCACTTCCACGGTACCACGATGGCCAAACCGATCCCCTCCTAAAGGACTAGGAGTGATTAGATAGCCCCTTTTTGGTTACCAGAGAATTTGAAGAAATATACCGGATCATGCATACTTAATTAAAATGATTTATTAAGGGACTTATCCAACCTATCTCCATGCCATCTGGACGCTCTCCAGTTCCTGATAATAAAAAAAACGGCTTAGAAATCATTTTCGGCCGGTCAGGGATAGGTAAGACGGCATTGATGAGATACTGGGCAGATCGGCATGGTTACTCCTATCTCAATATCGGCTCTCTGGTGAGCCAGCGAACGCTCGAATATTCACCTGCAGAACGGTTAAATGCCGTTCAACATGAGTTTCGGGATGCGGTCGAGAGCGCAGAGGGAGACATAGTCCTGTGCGACAACATCGAACTCCTGTTTGCCTCTGAACTCTCTCTCGATCCCCTTCGTCTTCTCAAGCGGGTTGCCCGCAGGAAGGTGGTCGTTGCCGCGTGGGATGGGGCCTACGACGGCTCAACCCTCTCCTACGCGGCGCCGGGCCACAGTGAATACCGGGCATACTCACGCGCCGACGTCCAGGACGTCATTCTTCTCTCTGTCAACGAGGCGAATATCCTATGAAATATGGCGAACTTGTTCAATTTGATCCTATTGAAGATATTGTACAGTTGCGGGAGGCCGACGACAGGCGCGAAGCCGAGCGCCTCGTCCGGACCTATGTGATCTCGGATGGTATGGCCGAGAAGATCACCTCCGGCCTGATCCCGAATCTTCAACTCAATACGACCCTCGACCAGAAAGGACTCCTGATCGTCGGTAACTATGGTACCGGTAAATCACACCTGATGTCGGTGATCAGCGCGATTGCCGAGCACGCCGATCTTGCTGCCGAGGTCAGGAACGATGCGATCAGAGAGGCGGCGAACGACATCGCCGGCAAATTCGTCATTATCCGGACGGAGATCGGTGCGGTCAGGCAGTCGCTGAGAGATATCGTCTGCGGGGAACTCCAGAGAAATCTTGAGAAACTGGGCGTTTCCTACATCTTCCCTCCCGACGACCAGATTGTCAACCATAAGGATGCATTCATCGCGATGATGCAGGTCTTCGGGGAGAAGTACCCGGATAAGGGACTGCTCCTCGTCGTCGACGAACTCCTCGATTATCTCCGATCGCGCCAGGAAACCGACCTGGTGCTGGACCTCAACTTCATGCGGGAGATCGGGGAGTCGTGCCGTCTGAGCCGGTTCCGGTTCATTGCCGGCGTGCAGGAGGCTCTCTTCGACAATCCAAGGTTTGAGTTTGTGGCCGATTCGATGCGGCGCGTGCAGACACGGTTTGAGTCGGTCAGGATCTACGGCGAGGACGTTGCCTATGTCGTCTCGGAGCGCCTTCTCAAGAAGACGCCCGAACAGGAAGCAAAGATCCGTGCCCACCTGGAAGAGTTTGCACCTCTCTATGGGGATATGAATGAGCGTCTTGATGAGTACGTGTCGCTCTTTCCGGTGCACCCCAGGTATCTGGAGACCTTCGAGAGACTGTATATGGTGGAGAAGCGGGAGGTGCTCAAGACCATCAGCCGTGATGTGAAACGCCTGATCGATGTCGAGGTGCCTGCCGACCGTCCGGGTATACTGTCCTATGACGGGTACTGGGATACCCTCTCCGAGGATATGTCCGTCCGGACAAACCAGGATATCAGGGCTATCCTTGAAAAAGGGCATATTCTCCAGAATATTCTGGAACGCTCGTTCGAGAAGAAGAAGTATCTTGACGCAGCGGTCAGGATCATTCGCGCCCTCTGTGTTCACCGCCTTACGACGGGGGATGTGAGTTCTCCGATCGGTCTGAAAACCCGAGAATCTCAGGGACGATCTCTGCCTCTACCTGGATCTCCCTGAACCCGATTCGGAGTTCCTGCTTACGACCATCGAGACGGTGCTTGGCGAGATCAACAGGACAGTGAGCGGGCAGTTCATCTCTCACAATCCGGAAAACGACATGTACTATCTCGATGTCAGGAAAGACATCGATTATGACGCCAAGATCGAGGAGAAGGCGGCAACCCTGAATGAGTGGAAACTGGACCACTATTACTTCGATGCCCTGGCCCGGGTGATGAAGACCCCTGATGCCACCTATATAAGCGGCTACCAGATCTGGCAGCACGAAGTCATCTGGGCGGACAGGAAAGCGGGACGGCCGGGTTACCTCTTCTTTGGCGCGCCAAACGAGCGATCGACGGCCCAACCGCCGCGGGAGTTCTACATCTATTTCATCCAGCCGTTTAAACCGCCGGAGTACGACGATGAGCACCGGCCGGATGAAGTCTTCTTAAAACTGGCGAAGTGGGACGATGACTTCTATACGGCGCTGAAGTGGTATGCAGGGGCGCGTGAGATGGCAAGCACCGCATCGACGACAAACCGCGGGGTGTACGAGAAGAAGGCGGATGAGCATCTGGCTGTCATGATGCGGTGGATGCGGAACAATATGGTGACGGCGTATCGCGTCGCCTACGGCGGCGTCGAGAAGAACCTGCTCGAATGGGCGAAGGAAGGGGCGATCTCGACGGGCGGTGACGTGATGGCGACGATCAATGGCATCGCCGCGTACTGTCTTGCCCCACATTTCGAGGATCTGGCGCCTGAATACCCGTGTTTTTCCCTGACTGTCCGGGACACTGACCGCGACGATGCGGTGAAGGATGCCCTGACATATCTCCGCGGCAGCCTGCAGACGCAGCGGGGGACGGCGGTGCTCGACGCTCTTGGGCTGCTGGAGGGGAAGCATGTCAACCCGGAGGGGTCGGTGTATGCACAGCATATTGTGACGCTTCTCCGGGAGAAGGCGTTCGGGCAGGTGCTGAACAGGAGCGAACTCATCGCCGGGGAGCACGGTGTCGAGTACGAGCGCCGGTTCAGGCTTGAGCCGGAGTATGTCGGTGTGTTGCTCGCGGCGCTGGTCTATCACGGCGATGCGGTGGTGGCCTACCCGGGCGCGAAGATCACGGCGGCGAATCTCGACGAGATGGCGAAGAAGAGCGGATCGGATCTGGCCGGGTTCAAGCACGTGGAACTGCCGAAGGATCCGCCCATCGAGGTGCTTGCGGAGTTGTTTGAGACGCTCGGCCTTACCCCGGGTCTGGTGAGGAATCCGGCAACTCACCGTGAGGCGGTTAGGCAGCTCCAGGAACGTCTGCATGCGCTTATCCCGGAGGTGGTGGAGGCGCAGCAGCAGCTGGACGGGTCGCTCCTGCTCTGGGGACGCGACCTCTACGACGAGCAGACGAAGGAGCAGAAGAAGCAGGATCTCGGTAACCTGAAGATGTTCCTGGAGTCTCTGCAGCGGTTCAACACCGAGGGGAGGTTGAAGAACTACAGCGGGACGAAGGCCGACGTGCGGGGGCATGCGAACGAACTGGCGCTGATGAAAGAGATCGACGATCTCGCCCGGTTCTGCTCGGACCTTGCGCCGTTGACGGGGTACCTGTCCCAGGCCGAGATGGCGCTCCCCGATGAGAACGAGTGTAAGGAGGTGCTTTGCGAGTCGAAGCGCTCGATTTTTGTGCAGCTTGAGGCCGGGGAGGAGATCACGCACTCCTTCCAGAGCGATCTCAGGCGGGAGCTTGAGAGCATGAAGAAGCGCTACATCAAAGAGTACTTCCGTCTCCACCGGCAGGCCCGCCTGAGCCGTGAGGAGGACGAGCGGAAGAAGAAGTTGAAGGCCGATCCGCGGCTTATCGCCCTACGTGCGCTCTCAAGCATCGAGATCATGCCGAAACAGTCCCTGACCACGTTTGATACGGTCCTGATGAAGTTGCAGCCGTGCTTTACGCTCACAGAGAAGGACCTTGAGAAGGAGCCGGTCTGCCCGCACTGCTCGTTCAGGCCGAGGGACGATGAGGGGGCGCCCTCTCCCGGCACCGTGCTCGAACAACTGGATGATCTTCTTGATGGGATCCATACAGCGTGGACCGGCATGCTGGTCGAGAACCTGGACGATCCAACGGTGCGGGCGAACCTTGAACTGCTGAAACCGAAGGACCGGGCGCTTGTGGCGGAGTTCCGCGGGCGGGGTACACTCCCGGAGACGGTCCCGGCGGACCTGGTGCGGGCGCTCCAGGAGGCGCTTTCGGGGCTGGTGAAGGTGACGATCATGGTCGAGGACCTGCGGCGTGCCCTGATGGCGAGCGGGTCGGCGTGTTCGGTGGACGAGATCGAGACACGGTTTGAGAACTACGTGTCGAGCCTGGTGAAGGATAAGGACGAGAGAAAGGTGCGCCTGGTGGTGGAGTAAAATGACTGACTACGAACTGACAGAGGAGCGGCTCGACGCCGTTCGCAAGGTCGAGGGGTTCCCCCGCGGGAAGGACAAAGATATCATTGCGCTCTCCGACCCGCCGTATTACACGGCCTGCCCGAACCCCTGGATCGGGGAATTCATCGAGAAGTACGGGCAGCCGTTCGATCCCGAAGAAAAGTACGATTGCGAGCCGTTTGCGGCGGACGTGAGCGAGGGGAAGAACGATCCGATTTACAACGCCCACTCATACCACACGAAGGTGCCGCACAAGGCAATCATGCGCTACCTCCTCCACTACACGAAACCCGGCGACATCGTCTTTGACGGGTTCTGCGGGACCGGGATGACCGGGGTGGCGGCGCAGATGTGCGGCAACCCGGACCCGGAGTTCAAGGAGAAGGTCGAGCGGGAGACGCCCGACGTGGCGTGGGGGGGCCGGCGGGCGATCCTCTGCGACCTCTCGCCGGCGGCGACCTTCATCGCCTACAACTACAATAATCCGGTGGACCCGGCGGCCTTCGAGCGGGAGGCGAAGCGGATCCTTGCCGAGGTGGAGGCAGAGTGCGGCTGGATGTACGAGACCGACCACGTGGTGGACGGGAAGGTGCAGGTCAGGAAGGACGTGGACGGCACCACGGCGCCGGTGAAGGGAAGGATCAACTACACGGTCTGGAGCGATGTCTTCATCTGCCCGCACTGCTCGGAGGAGATCATCTTCTGGGAGGCGGCGGTGGACCCGGTTGCGGGAGAGGTCCGCGACGAGTTCCCCTGCCCGCACTGCAACGCGACGACGACGAAGCGGTCGCTCGAGCGGGCATGGGAGTACGTCCATGACGAGGCCCTCCGCGAGACGGTCCGCCGGGCAAAGCAGGTGCCGGTGCTGATCAACTACTCGGTCGGGAAGAAGCGGTTTGAGAAGAAACCGGACGAGGGCGACCTTGACCTGATCGAACAGATCGAGATGAAGCGGATTCCGTACTGGTACCCGACGGATGAGTTGCCCGACGGGGAGAAGATGTCAGACCCTAAGAACGCCGGCGTCACCCATGTGCATCAGTTCTATACTAAGAGAAATCTGTGGGTGCTTGCATCCTTTATCAGTAAAGCGTTCGATAGGCGTTTAGAACCAGAATTGTTTTTATTATCATCCTTGCATCTCCATGTAAACAGAATGCGTCGATATCAACCCGTGAAGCCGGGTGGAACCCCAGGTTTACCAGGTACTCTGTATATATCAGCGATATCAGTTGAATTGCCAATCTTCGATGTCTATCCAAGAAAGCTTAGAGATGTAAAGAAGGCGTTTGATAATCGGAGTAATGGCAATGTGATTGTTAATACCTGCTCGGGTTCATCTCTACCACATATCCCTGATTGTTCAATCGACTACATCTTCACCGATCCCCCCTTCGGCGGCAACCTGATGTACTCCGAGCTGAACTTCCTCTGGGAAGCGTGGCTCCGGGTCTTCACGAACAACCAATCTGAGGCGATCGTCAACAGAGTGCAATGTAAGAAACTCCCAGATTACCAGGAGCTGATGGAGCAGTGCTTCGCCGAGAACTACCGGATCCTGAAACCGGGGCGCTGGATGACCGTGGAGTTCCATAATTCCCAGAACAAGGTCTGGATGGCGATCCAGCAGGCGCTGACGCGGGCCGGATTCGTCATCGCCGACGTCCGCACTCTCGACAAGAAGCAAGGCACCTTCAACCAGGTATCAAGTTCCAATCAGTCGGTCAAACAGGACCTCATCATCTCCGCCTACAAGCCCAACGGCGGGCTCGAGGACCGGTTCAAACTCACCGCCGGAACCGAGGAAGGGGTCTGGGACTTCGTCCGCCAACACTTGAAGCACCTCCCGGTCGCCCCGGAGAAGAATGGCGTCCTCCAGCACATCCCCGAGCGGCAGAAGCACCTCCTCTACGACCGGATGGTCGCCTTCCATGTCCAGCGCGGGATTATCGTCCCGATCTCGGCCCCGGACTTCTACTTCGGGCTCTACCAGCGCTTCCCTGAACGCGACGGCATGTACTTCCTCCCCGACCAGGTCCCCCACTACGAGCAGAAACGCCTCGCCGCCGACCGCGTCGAGCAGATGAGCCTCTTCGTCCACGACGAAAAAAGCGCCATCCAGTGGCTCAGGCAGCACCTCGATGGCGCCCCGAAGACCTACCAAGAGGTCCAGCCCGTCTTCATGATCGAGAGCAAGGATCCCGACAAGCACGAATCCCTCCCCGAACTCGGCGACCTCCTCGAACAGAACTTCCTTAAGGACAAAGAGGGCCGGTGGTACGTCCCCGACCCCAACAAGGAATCTGACCTCGAAAAGATCCGGGAGAAGGCCCTCCTCAAGGAGTTCGCCGCCTACCTCACCACCTCCGGCAAACTCAAGACCTTCAGGACCGAGGCCGTCAGGGCCGGATTCAAGAAATGCTGGTCGGAGCGCGACTACGCCACCCTCATCAGGACAGGTGACCGCCTCCCCGGCAGCATCCTTCAGGAAGACGACGTCCTCCTGATGTACTACGACAACGCCCGGACGCGGCAGGGGCACACCCAGCATGGCAGAGGTTCAAGCCGGCAAGTGGCTCTGGAGCAGTGAGTACAGAGAACCCGTCCAGGTGATCGAGGCCCAGCAGATCTGGGGCACGACCACCTGCCGATTCTGGGTCCCGAGCGCAAACACCGTGGCCGTCGGAGATGCATCCTCCTGCACCCCCCTCGACCAGGCCCCGCCCCTGGAGAAAGACGAGGTGACCGCACGCGCAGCAGCCGGGCGGATACTCGACCACCTCGCAAAAACACCGCTCCTCGCCCCCCTCTTCTCCCCCGTCACCCCGCTCCCCCACCAGGTCGCCGCCCTCGCCCGGGCCTGCAGCCGCGACCCCGTCCGCTGCCTCCTCGCCGACGAAGTCGGGCTCGGCAAGACCATCGAGGCCGGCCTCATCATCAAAGAACTCACCCTCCGGAACCGGGCCGCCCGCATCCTCATCGTCGCCCCCAGGGGGCTCGTCACCCAGTGGGTCGCCGAGATGGAGACGCACTTCGGCGAGACCTTCACCCTCCTCGACCCTGCAAGCACCGACCCCTCCCTCTGGCGACGGATCGACCGGGCCATCGTCTCAATCGACGCCATCAAACCCCTCAAACAGCGGCGAGGCTGGACGCCGGCACGACTACATCAGCACAACCAGGACCGGTTCCACGCCGTCACAAAGGCCGGATGGGACCTCATCATCGTCGACGAGGCCCACAAACTCGCCGGCACCAACCGGCAGGTCGCCCGCCACACCCTCGGCCGCGCCCTCGCCCGGTCGGCAAGGCACCTCCTCCTCCTCTCTGCCACCCCGCACCAGGGCAAGACTGACGCCTTCATGCGGCTCATGAGCCTCCTCGACCCGACAACCTTCCGGGAAGATGGTCAGATCAACCGCGACGACCTCCAGCCCTACATCATCAGGACCGAGAAACGGAGCGCCATCGGCACCGACGGCGCCCCCCTCTTTAAGCCCCGGCAGACCCGGATCGTCAGGGTCGAATGGAGCAGCGAGCACCGCCTCCAGGCCGACCTCTACGATGCCGTCACCGACTACGTCCGAACCGGATACAACCGCGCCCTTACCGAGAAGAGGAACTACATCGGCTTTCTCATGGTCCTCATGCAACGCCTCGTCTCCAGCAGCACCCGCTCCATCCGCACCACCCTTGAGCGACGCCTCGCCGCCCTCGAAGACAGCCTCCCCCAAATACCCCCCGCCTGCTCCCCTAACGATGATTGGTGGGACCTGGAGCCCGAAGAGCAGATCGACGAGGCCATCCGTGCCGAGCGCTCCTCACACCAGACGGAGACGACACAGGTCCGCCTCCTCCTCGACCTCGCTCGCCGGTGCGAGGCCGCCCGGCCCGACGCCAAGGTCGAACGCCTCGTCGACCTCATCTACTCCCGCCGTGGCGAAGAGAACGACCCCGACCTCAAATTCCTCATCTTCACCGAGTTCGTCCCGACCCAGCAGATGCTCACCGAGTACCTCACTGCACGAGGAGTCTCCGTCGTCTGCCTCAACGGCTCAATGGACATGGACGAGCGCCGCAGGACCCAGCAGGCCTTCGCAACCGACGCCCAGGTCATGATCTCCACCGAGGCCGGGGGCGAAGGCCTCAACCTCCAGTTCTGCCACACCGCCATCAACTACGACCTGCCCTGGAACCCCATGCGGATCGAGCAGCGTATCGGCCGGGTCGACCGTATCGGCCAGACCCACGACGTCATGGTCTACAATATGGTCTTCTCCGGAACCATCGAACAACGGGTCCACGAGGTTCTCCTGGAAAAGCTCCTTGTCATCTTAAACGACCTCGGTTTCGACAAGTTCAGCGACGTCCTCGACTCCAGCGAGGCAGAAGGAGGATTTGAAGACCTTTTTATCCATGCGATCCTCGATCCCGAGAACACCGACCGCTACCTCGATACCTTCATTGCCGCGGTCCAGGAACAGGCACGGCAGGAACGGCAGACGCTCTCGTCCCTTCTCGACCAACCCCTCCTCTCCGCCGGTGACGTCAGGGACTACCTCCACTCGCCCCTCCCCACCCTCACCGAACACCTCATCGTCTCGGCTCTCAGGGCCCGGGGCGGCGAGGTGACACGCGGCATGCAGGGTTTCGACCTCAGGTGGCCGGACGGCCACCGCCAGGCCGGCATCGTCTTCGCCCCTCCCGGCGACGAGACCGACCTCACCCTCCTCACCGTTGCCGATCCCGCCGTCGGCGCCCTCCTCACCCGCATAGCCGTTGCCTCACCGGACCAACCCATCCCCACCGTCCGGATTCCCGACCTCCCCCACGAGGTCAGGGGGCTCTGGTCGCTCTGGAAACTCTCCGTCTCCGGCACATCAGGCCCCTCCCTCTTCACGATCCCCTACTTCCTCGACGAGACCGGCCGCCCCTTCTCGATCGCCGCAAGACAGATCTGGGACGCCCTCGCCCGGGGCGCCTACTCCATCACCGGCATATCGACCCCCGAACCGGCACTCTGCGACCGGAGCAGGAGCGGCGCCGCCGAGACCAGCCGGGAGACAGGGCCGAACGGAACCCCGGCGATCTACCCGGTCCTCTTCCTCCGGGCGGAGGGCGGCCATGACTGAATGGCAGGACCGGGTTCTCGCCCAATTCCGCCGGACGGACACCCCGGTCGTCGTGGCGCTCGACCCCGACCGGATCCTCCTTGAAGAACAGATCGTCCAGGCGCTCCGGGCCGACCGGTTCGACCTGCTCACCTATACCGACCCCATCACCTTCAGGAACGCCTACGAACCCGGCTACCGTGCACCCCGGGACAACGGCGAAGAGACGCCGCGTCTCATCGTCAGGTTCACCCATACCCGCCGGGAATCGGTTCCCTACGACCTCCTCCAGAAGGGCGAGTGCATCCGGCTCACCCTTGCTGACCTCTTCCCGGGTCTTGATTACCAGACCGTCCAGGCCCTCGGTTCCCGGCACTACGACGCGCTCTACAGGGCAGCGCAGACCCTCCGCGGCAGGCGGCTCGGCCGGAACCAGACCGCCCGGTTCATCCTCGAAGAGGTCTTCTCGATCCGGCCGGACGAGATCAGAACATCCGCTGACCTCATCGCACTCCTCTGCAAGGTTCACTACTCCCACCAGACCGTCCCCGACATCCTCGTCGACCACTGTCTAAAGACCTGGGGCGGCCGGATCGATGCCGGGCTCCCGGATATCAGGAGCCTCTTTGAGCACGGAGCCTTCATGGCGTATCTCCAGGACGAGTGGGCCGGATACATCAGCGGCGGCGATCCCACACCGACCGTTCCTTTCGACGACGACCGGATCCGGCTCCATGTCGACACCTTCTTCCTCGAAGGCGCACTAAAACCGCTTCCTGCGCCGCCATCCGTTCAGATCCCGGAATGGGCGCAGTGCGGCATCATTCGCGACCACGATGGCGAACGGGTCTACCGTCTGGAATGCCTCCTCGACCGGATCCGGAAAACCCTCCCCGGCCCCGACGCCAGGCTCGACGACTGGAAACAGTGCGCACGGCTCTGGGCCGAGGCGGTGACGCTCTTCGCCGGATCCTCACCGTCGGCACTCGATGAGATCAGGTCCCGGCATCATGCTCTCCACCAGGAGATCGAGACCGCCTTCGGGGCATGGCTCCTCGCCACCTTCCCGACCCTCCCCGACCGTCCCTACCTTCCTGCCCCCGTTATGGTGCACCAGATCCCCCACTACCTTGCCCACCGGGGCGGCGACCGCATCGCCCTCATCGTCATGGACGGCATGGCCCTCGATCAATGGCTTGTCATCAAGGAGATGCTCGGCGACGACTTCGCCTATACCGACGACCTCATCTGTGCCTGGGTCCCGACCCTCACCTCGATCTCGCGCCGGTCTCTCTTTGCCGGTGAAAAACCCTCTCTCGTCTCAGGGGTGAACGGGAACCTCCGGGGTGAGGAAATCCTCTGGCGCACGTTCTGGCACAACCAGGGAAGATCGGAGAGGTCCGTTTGCTATTCTCGCGGCAACACCCTCACGTCGTTTGCAGAAGTGGACGAACTCGTCCACGACGCCACCCCGGCAATCGCCGGGTTCGTCATCAACACCATCGACAATCTCATCCACACTACCACGATGGGCATGCCCCAAATGCATGACAACGTCCGGCGCTGGATGGAGACCGGAACTCTCCGGCGCTTCATCACCCGTCTCCTTGACCGGGGCTATCGGGTCTATATCACCGCCGACCACGGAAACGTCTCCGCCTGCGGCATCGGCGCCCCGCGCCAGGGCGACCTCGTCGAGGAGACCAGTCTCCGGGCCCGTGTCTACCACCACGCACCGTTTGCCGGGGAAGCGCACGCGGCGTTTCCAAAAGATTCCTGTGTGTGGCCGGCACATTACCTTGGTACAGGCCATGCAGTCCTGCTTGCCGGCGGGCTCTCGGCATTCTCTCACCCCGGCACCGAGGTCCTCTCGCACGGCAGCATTGCGCTGGAAGAGGTCTTTGTCCCCTTCATCCAGATCAGGAGCACACAACAATGTCGCAGATGATTGGATTTGACCGTTCTCTCAGGCTGGACTGGCTCGACGCCGCCGCCGGCGTCTCCAGGGAAACCGGAGATATCGAGCAGATCCGAAACTACTTACACGCATACCTTGCAGGGAGTTATCCCCACTACACGGCGCGACGAAAGACCATCACCGTGCTGACACGGGTGTGGAGCCGCATCCCTGAGTCCGATTACCCCCAAAGAGATAGAGCCTTTGCGCTATTGCCGAGACTGAACCAGGCCGACCGGATCTGGCTCCACTGGGGGATGTGCCTCCTGGCCTACCCCTTCTTCCGGGATGTGGTGCGGACAGTGGGTTACTCTCTCCGGTACTATGGCAGTTTCTCAAAACAGGAAATTGTCCAGCGGATGAGTGAGACCTGGGGAGAGAGGGCCACCATGCCAAGAGCGGTACAGCGAGTGGTCGAGTCCCTGAACGATTGGGGTGTTATCAGAGGCGAACAGAAGGGCAGGTACGGGTGCGCTGCTCCGTTCACTACGTCGAACAAGGACGTTGAGATCTGGTTGCTGAAGGCGACGCTGTGTGCAAACCCCCACGACTCCTTTCCCACGGATCGGATTCATACAATCGCTGAACTCTTCCCGTTCTCATGCTCTCTCTCAATCCCGGAGATTCTGGAGTCGCATGAGTTTGGGGTATCACAAACGGGAAATAACCGATTTGCTCTTCGATGCTCTGAGAGAAAAACGGCTGATTAAACCATTTTTACTTCGTTGAAGCCTGTGCTGCAGGGGTTCGTGCTCTTCTTCATCACAGCGCAGGTAACCGCCTGCACATGATTCTAACAGTATGTAGATGTCCGATAACCAGAGTAAGCCTGTACCCAGGGAAAAGCCGTTGGTCGTCATCCCTCAAACCGGCGAACCACACCCCCTTCCGGTTGTGGCGTCTGCCTGATCTTCTTTTTCTGTTCGGGATCTCAGTTGAGGCAGTGAACTCCCTCTCGCAAAAGAGGATCTTAGGGAAGGCAAAGATCTTCAAACTTGAAGTTGAAGATGGCATAGAATATAAAGAGAAAGTTGGCGTGGCTCTCCACAGTAAAGGCAAACAGGCAATTAATTACCGTATTTAAGGGATATGTTCTTCTAACAACGCCAAAAGTATATTTTAAAATGCTAAACGAGGGAAAAACAGATATAATTAAAATATCCACTGCTCCTGAAGCAAGCAAACTGTTTTAATTAATTTTTGAAAGACAAGATTTCTCCAGTGTGAACACAATGCCGCGGGATAGTCTCTGGAAGCCTCTCGAAATGACTATCCGGCGGGTAACTCCAGTAGGGCCTTGCGTGCAGCATCCATCTCGGCTCGCTTTTGGGTGCAACCGATACCTTGCGCGAGTTCTTTCCCGTTAAGACAGACAGCCACTCTCCACACCTTCTTGTGGTCGGGGCCCTCGGAGAAAGGCTGGTATTTTAATTCCCCCAATGGGTGCCGTTCAACATACTCTTTAAGTCTGCCTGTATAGTTGCCCTCGGGATCGAAGGTCTTGAGCTCTTCAAAAAATATGCCAAGAATAACCTCCCGCGCTTTTTCTATCCCTTCAGCATAATAAATTGCTCCGATGAACGCTTCAAATGCATTGGCAGTCATCTTCATCGTCGGCTTTCGACATCCCCGGAAGCGTATCGCCTCGTCTATCTTGAGATTATTTCTCACGACAATATCTGCCAGATTTGCATTCGCGGTTACCTTCACCCGTTTGTTCATCTCTTTGGGATCATACACGCTACAGCCATGCAGATATCCGGCAACCACAAAATCGAGGAGATAATTGCCGAAGAACTCTAATTTCTCATTATCCTCACAGGGGATGTTCTCCTGTTTCCTCTCGTTGGAGAATGAACTGTGTGTGAGTGCTGTATCGTAAAGAGCGAGGGAATCCTCGTGAGGTTCTATCCCAAAACATGGACCACGGAGAATATCGAGTATCTTCTCCTTCTGGGACTCTTCCATAGATGACGATGCACCTATAGCGATTTAACCATTGGTTTTCTATTGTCACTTTATTTTTACCAAAAGGCTTGGCCTGTACCGTACAGGAATAAAAAGATTTTTCATTTACAAAAGTCTAGAGGATTACAGGGATACACATTACAACAGGTTGATGGCGTTAATGGACAATTTTACCCATGGAAATGCGGCTGAAGGATTCTGTTTATCACATCTTCCTAAACCATTCAGCCCAATCCTGAGGCTGAACACACTTTGTCCTTACTTTACAATGTTTCCTCTCTGTTTCCCTTTCGATAATCTGAGTAGAGCAAACCGAGGAGAATGGGTTCTGGATCCCTTTTGTGGTAGAGGGACAACGAACTACGCAGCGCGGTTGCGGGGATTACCGTCCGTCGGCGTAGATTCAAGCCCGATTGCGGAGGCAATATCGGCAGCAAAAATGGTGAACACAAAACCGCAGGAGATTGTACGCTATTGTCAGAATATCCTGAACGCAACCTCTTCCCCGGAGCACACCCCAGAGGGAAAGTTCTGGGATTTATGCTATCATCCGGATACACTTTCGCAGATCTGTAGAATTCGAGAATCTCTATTGGCCGAATGCACATCTGATGAGGCAATTGCATTAAGAGCACTGATGTTGGGTATACTTCATGGCCCCGTTAACAAAGGTCAGTTATCGTATCTCTCAAATCAAATGCCTCGGACGTATAGCTCAAAACCTGACTATTCCGTTCGCTACTGGGAGAAGAACGGGCTCTTCCCCAAAAGAATCGATGTGATCGATGTTCTCACAAGGAAGGCGATGTATTCATTCAGTGAAATTCCTCCAAAGACTGCAGGTGAGATTGTCAAAGCAGACAGTCGTGAACTTCTGAAGTGTACACCGAAAGACGGTTTCAGTTGGGTCATTACCTCCCCTCCATACTTCCGGATGATAACATATGTACAAGATCAGTGGCTCCGAAATTGGTTCCTCGGAGGGCCTGAATCAATAGATTATTCGGTAGCAGGTCAATTAACCCATACCACGCGAACAGAGTTCATTGATGACCTCGCAAAGGTTTGGAGAAACATCACGCATGTGTGTGCTCCTACTGCGAAACTCATCACCAGGTTTGGGGCTATCCCCAGTTATCCATGTGATCCTCTTTTGATAATTCAGGAATCCATTGACAGAGCGGATTGTGGATGGAAATTTCTCAAAGCAGAAAGTGCTGGTTTCGCAAAGGCAGGTAGGCGGCAGTCAGAACAGTTCAATGATGGAACAAAAAACCCTCGAGAAGAGATCGATTACTATGCCATCCTGACGTGACCGAATATGTTCGACCCAGACGTACTCCCGGTATTAAGGCAAGTGGTGAACGGAAGAGCACAGGCAGACAAAAAACTGCTTGATACACTCAGACGGGAGGTGCGGACGTTCGGTGCTGAGGTCAGGAAGATCCAACCACGGTCAACAACTGCTGTTTCACTCGTCGCGAGTGATGGAGGGAATAACAAACTGGCCTTCGATCCCTTTTACGTCCAACTCGTGAGAGTGACAGATTCCTATGGCAAGGAGCTGTGTTTCGATGCTGTCTCTCCTTCTACCGATACAGACGAGCTAAGCCAGGCTCAGTTCAATTCTGATAGGACGCCGAAGACGGCGCTAGGCAAGATGATGCACGATCTCGGTGTTGAGACGCTGAACGAGCTGAGCCCGATGATGCCTAAAGGGTCTACAATTCGCGAAACACCTGATAAAGTCAAACCCGGGTGGGTGCTCGTATACCGGGATCTCTGCGAGTGGGCCGTGTTATACGAGAGAATTGTTTTCGATTCTTTTGCAACAGACACGCTGATCGTGCGGGATGGGCTGCTCAGGTCGAAGATCTTTGCAAAGGATCTGTTCATTAAATGGCGTGAAAATGTGGAGACGGCTATCGAGGGGATATATCGCAGAGACCGCAGACGGGTATTCCTCGTAGGGATTGCGAAACATAGCAAGGTTATCGATCGATACCGGCTTGCGATGGCGATAGAGGGAATTTTTCCAGCAGGTGAGCCTAGGTATGTGAGAATACCACGACACATCGAAGCGAAGGCCTATGTATGGCCGGAGTACGCGCGTGGAGTCGAGAGCGAAGACCAGGAAGGCGAGGCACCGAAGTTTGTTGCGGGAGATATGCACCTTGTCCGATTCGGCAAGCGGTCGGGCGATCCAATCTGGGCTGTAGACATATTTTCTCAGCAGAATGAGAAAGCATCTGAAATCTTTGGATACCTACTCAATGACGCAATAAACGGATTTCCTGTGCCGTTTTATCCTTTGTGCCTCCAGAAGGCACACGAATACGCGCAGATTGTCAACTTTGACCTACAAATTTTTCAAGATGAAATCTTTGCAGCGGTGAGAAATCTACTCCCAGAAGAAAAACGTGAAATCATTGATTCCTGGCGGTTTAATTCAGATATGTCAGCGAGGAGATACGAGTGAGACTATTTCCAAAAGACAAAGTTGTCGGTATATTTAGGGGTTTCAGGCAGGGAGGACTTGAGTTCCATGCCGAGTTAGTACTGCCGTACCAAAATAGCTTCCAGAGTGCTCCGATGCACGGGCAATTCCTTCTGATTCAACTTGAAACGGAAGATGAAGGAGTGTTAGGACGGATTACATCGATTTCATCGGAGGGGAGGCTGGCCTCTAGTTCCGGTGAAGACTACGGGATCCGTGCAATTGCCGATGACAGACAGATCCCGGAAGACTTACGCGAGCAGTATCTCAAATACAGGGTAGACATCCGCGTTTTGGGTGTAATTCGTGTCATTGACGGTAAAGTTGTTTTTGCTGCATCACACCGAAGGCTCCCACATGTTGGAAGCAAAGTGGCTTTCCTCTCTGATGAGCTCCTCAAAGAAGTCGCCGGCCATAACATCGAGGGTGCTGATCTCGGATTCTTTTCGCTCGGTGAGTTTGTCTATTGTGCTGACGATTCCCGTTTTAAGCCAGAGCCCTGGATCAGGGTCAAGAGTCCTGCGATAGTCCCTCGATTCCCAATTCAGAACCTGGTTTCACGCAGATCATTTGTCTTTGCGCGAGCAGGATTCGGAAAGTCCAACCTGAACAAACTACTCTTTAGCAGCCTCTATAAGGAGACTCCAACAGTAGAGAAGAGAGGTGGACGGAGGGTACCTGTCGGGACACTGATATTCGATCCCGATGGAGAATACTACTGGCCGGACGATAAAAACCGCCCGGGACTCTGTGACGTGCCAGAACTCGAGGATAAACTCGTTGTCTTTACCAAGAAGAAAGGGCCAAGCCCATTCTATCAATCGTTCGTAGCAGGCGATATAAAATTGGACATCCGGAGATTGAAGCCATCAGATGTGATATCTATCGCGCTTGCACCTGAAAAGCAGGAACAACAGAACGTGCGTAAACTCAAAGGTCTCAATGACCAGAACTGGAAACGTCTGGTCGATGAAATTTACGAGAACGAAAATCTGGCAGATCCAGACCTCTTAAAGGAGTTGCTACACTTAACGGAACAACAAGAAGCTGAAATGGTTGCTGCACGAGCAAACATGACCTCCATCGTAAGGATGCTGCATGATCCGGGCAGCCAGATGTTGGATATGCTGCTTAATTCACTCAGGGAAGGAAAACTCTGTATCATTGATATTTCTCAGTTAAGAGGTGAACCAGCCCTGATTCTTTCGGGCATCATCTTGCAGAAGATATTCGAATATAATCAAGAACAATTCACTGTTGCACAACCACAAACCATCCCGACAATTGCCGTAGTGGAAGAAGCGCAATCGGTCCTTGGAGGTTCAAAAAGTTCTCCACCATATGTTTCATGGGTTAAAGAAGGGCGCAAGTACGATCTCGGAGCCATGCTTATCACCCAGCAACCAGGGAGTATCGCAAGTGAAATTCTGAGCCAGGGCGATAACTGGTTTGTGTTCCACCTGCTATCTGCGGTCGATCTGCAGGCCCTGAAAAAAGCAAATGCACATTTTTCGGATGACTTGTTAAGTGCTCTCCTCAATGAGCCACTTGTGGGGAACGGCATTTTCTGGAGCAGCGCCGAAGGGAAGAGCTACCCAATTCCAGTAAGAGTATTGCTCTTCGAGGAACTGTATGATGTACGAGATCCAAATTATGAACTACCTGCCGCAAATACCTTCGCACAAGAATTAAAGACGCGATTTAAGTCGGCTGTTACAGCAGTGGCTCATGGAACAGCAAGTGTAAAAGAGGATTCTACCAGCAGCGATTCAGCGGAGGTTGCATCTGAAGAGCGTGGAGAAGAACCCATGGATGTATACGAGTCATATATCTCTTCAGCTATTCAGTCAGTGAAGAACAATTTCATGTTAGTTGAGGAAATTCGCCGGAATGGAAAACCATGGTATGGCATCATCGTGGCACTGATGGATGCTCTTCCCGCTGTCATTGATGAGAACGAGCGAAAACAGATCGCCCACAATAATGTCCCTAGAACAATGGATGAGATATTTGGACCGAATCAATGGACCAAGGAGAAGCGACCTAAAAAATCCGGGCCTGGGCTGACTGTGTGGATTGTTCTGAAAAAAGAAAATTAATGACTTAATCCGCAAGAATTGCATTTAATCGGATCATAAATATATCTGTACCATTAATTCACATTTTTCACTTCGCTTACCTTGATCGATAAAGTACGGCTTGGTAAGTCTATTGATCGTAAGGTGTCGAGGTTCAACCTATATTTCCTTGGAGTGACTTTGCAGCGTGATTACTGTCATTTGGATTGAAATCATTAGCATTCAATAAAAGACAAAAAACATAGGATTCAACCTGCGACAACAACGCATCCAGAAAAACAACATGGACCGAGCGGGAATTGAACCCGCGGCCTCTACCATGCCAAGGTAGCGAT
>JABNAD010000630.1_pt1 | contig 18415 bp, 13 predicted proteins | sample 7240381 | NCBI WGS metagenome assembly JABNAD01 (sample SAMN11332834, study PRJNA596920) | anaerobic digester metagenome | biome: digested sludge; isolation source: digested sewage sludge-derived enrichment culture grown on H2/CO2 | place: Germany: Goettingen
CAAAAAATTGTTTAAATTTACCAAGCTGTTCAGCAAGGAAGTTTATAATAACATGCCATTTCTATCCTGTCAAGACTAATTTGTCTTTTTCTGTTGTTTTTTTCAATTTTGTCCTCAGTACTAGAACAGAGAGTTATCTACTATCTAGTATTGCCATATTACTCCTTGTTAATACTTGTCTCACTACAAATATATTCCGTAATGAAATAAATGTATTTTCTTGTTTTCGTTAATCTCACTTTAAAAATTTAAAATAGCAAAAACGGTTTAAAGCGAAGTATTCTACTAGGTCTACCGTATTTGCTCATTAATTTTTCACCAACTACCTGACAGTACCCAGCATCAGCTAATCGTAAAATTATTCTATCCATCGTTCGAATACTGACACGGCAAATATCCGCTAGCTCTTTTGAGGTATATTCTGTTTTTCCTTCCTTCGTAATATTACTGAATATAGTATATACTGTATTGGCGCTTAGCCCTGTCTCCTTTGCAATTTGATAGAAACGCTCATCAAAATTCTTCTCTTTATTTCCTAATGAAGTCGGTTCTAATGGGCCAAGGATCTGACTATTCTCAAAAACTACATATGCAGCTTGATTCCCATGCCTTTGTGATAGCTTAATGCTTTCATAGGAATTAAACTTAGCTTCGTTTGCCGTTTTTCCATAACCAATTCCAATATAAGTGTTAATGACAGAAACCTCTCTCAGTAAATCTAACAAATAAATATCTCGGTAGTTTTTCGTTTCCAATTCAATTATTTTTTTGGTGGTAAAAATCATAAATTCACTTCTGCCCTGCTCAACTAATACCCCGTCTATTCGACTGCTAAAGTGATATAATTTATCCAACACCTTTATTCTCTGAGAAAGATATGCATACTCATCGTCTTTCATTAATGAATACTCAGATGGAATATTTAATTTAATTGTCACTACCACAATTTGATTTTCACTGTTTTTTTGGGCAATGCAGCGCATCATAATGCTTTGTATACCTTGAAGCATCACATCTTCTGAAGGGGTCGCTAAAACTACCGGAAGACCTTCTTTTTTTAAAATATAATACGCTTCTTCAAGCCCAGTAATGCAACAGCAAACCTTATTGTTTTTATAGTTACTTTTATGAAATTCGATTATAAAATCAGTGTAGCTATCTTCCAGATATTTTTGTTCCGCAAAATACATATGCTCATCTTTAAATTCAACTCCAATTTCTTTATAAAGTCGTTTCGTCATCTTCTTGTCAAAAGTGTCCACACTCAATCGGCTGATATCGTACTTCAGTAAATAAGTGATTTCCAGCAAAACACGATATAAGGTAGTTTCATGACGAGGCAAATAGTCGCATAAGACAAAATCGCTTCGTGTTTTCTCATAATATTTAAAAGGTGTTTTACCTGCAAAAAGCACAGCATCTGCCTTTCCTTGATACTCATCCATTAGTTCAGAAACTTCTATATATCTTTTATATTTTATACAACCAGTTTCCAGGTTCGGAAAATTTTTCTTACTAACTAAGAGCAACTTATCGGTTATCATTGATGGTCCCACATATAGTACTTTCATACATAACCCCCCTTATCATTTGAATAGTTACAGTATAAGCGATTCGAGCTAAAATTGTCTTTTAATTTTTAATCTCAATATTTTTTTATAGTATGGTTTTATTGAGAAAGCTTGGCGAAAAGTAAGATTAAAGCTTTTTAAGCATCATCCTAACTATATATATGGACACTCAAGGCTATGTTGCCGTTAGGATGGATGGTGATTATACTGATTAGATAATTACAAGAACATATCTTCAGTACTAGTACGAAGTAAAAGCCAGCGTCATTTAGGCGCTGGCTTTGATTGTTTATTGAAACTAAGGAAAAAAACTATGTAATTATTATGGTTTATTTCCTTAGTCTAATATTGGTTTATATAACCCCACAGCCTTTACCCATTCTTTTTTCCAAATCTACTTGGATTTTTAATCACACGACCCGCACAAATATCTGTTTGCTTTCCATCAGCAAGGGCAATCTTCCCATTTACGATAACATAGTCCACACCAACAGTATATTGCTTTGGATCATCATAAGTAGCCTTATCCGCGATGACCTCAGGATCAAAAATTGTTATATCTGCAAAATAGTTTTCTTTTAGCAAACCTCTCTCATTTACAATCCCCAATCTTTTTGCAGAAAGATAAGTCATCTTCTTCACAGCTTCTTCAAAGGTCAACAAGCCTTTTTCTCTAACATAATGGGCAAATATACGTCCAAATGTACCAAAGGCACGGGGATGGGGCTTTCCAATGGAAAGTAATCCTTCCGTAGAAAGATCCATGCTGTCTGAACCAAAACACGTCTTTGGATGGCAAACAACTTTATCCGTATCTTCTTGTCCCTGGGTAAATACAACCACCTGAATTTTGCTCTTTTCTTCAATGAGAAGACGGAAAAATGTATCGAATGGGTCTTCTTCATTTATTTTTGCCACCTCTGAAAGTTTTTTACCTTCTACGTATTTATTTTTTTCTGTCATAACAGAGGCAAGCACAACACCGTCCCATCCTCCCGCCATGCGGTAAAAACACTGCCAACCAGGAATCCCGTCCTTTAGCTCCTTCACAATTCTTTCTCTGTTTTCCTGAACTGATAACCTCTGAATCATGTTTTCTACACCACCCTCAAATGCCCATGGTGGTAAGAGTGCACCCAAAGAAGTCATACCTGCGGCATAGGGATAGCAATCAAAAGTAATCTCTAAACCTTCTGCCTCAGCAGCATCCAACTTTGCAATTACCTCGTCTATTTTTCCGAAATTGCTATGTCCCATTATCTTCAAATGTGAGATATGAAGAGGTACACCTGCTGTTTTTGCAATATAAATCGCTTCATCTAGTGCATCCATCTCCTCATCACCTTCATCACGGATATGAGAAATATAATAGCCATTATAGGGAATCAATTCTTTGCATAATTCTGCAAGTTCTTCTTTTGTTGTGTACGCCCCAGGTAAATATACCAGACCTGAGGATAGAGCAACACATCCCGCCTCCATGGCTTTCCTAACCTCTGCCTTCATATTCTCCAACTGCTGGGGTGTCGCTTTTTCTTTAGAAAATCCCATTTCGTCAATACGAACAGGTCCGTGTGCCACATACCCAACAACATTTACTGCTGGAGTATTTGCGTCTAAATAATTGAAATATTCCTCCATTGTATTCCATGGTAATTCTAGCTTTGCAGGAATTGTTCCAATGATTCTGGTGCCAAGATAGTCTATCAACTCCTGTTTTCTTTCTTCTCTAATGGGTGCCACACCAATTCCACAGTTTGCCACAACATCCATGGTTACACCACTATAGATTCTGCTTCTGGTATATCTGTCATAAACCAAAGATAAATCAGAGTGGGTATGAAAATCTATAAATCCTGGAGATACAAATTTCCCTTCTGCATTAATTGTCTGATTTGCCTCTGCATTAGACAAATCACCAATTGCGGTTATTTTATCCCCTGTAATGCCTACATCCCCTTTGAAGCGTGCCTCTCCTGTACCATCAACAATTGTGCCGTTTACAATTTTTATATCAAACATTTCTCTAACTCCTTCCCAAAACTATAACAATAAAACCCCATTTAGAATTTCTTAAAATACATATCTATTTATTCTAAGTTCAGTATATAAATCAGTCCCCTTCATGAAATAAGCTAAAAACCAAATTTTATTATTATTCCGATGCCTTTTTCTTATCAATAACAAAGAAACCTCTTGTGATTAATACACCGCCTAATACAATAGCCAATGTGAGCACACCGCCGGGAATTCCAATTTTGCCACCAAAAAACATAAGCAAGAGCGCCACAATAATTGTAGATATTCCTGTACGTAAATCCTTTCTCGCAATATCCGTGTAAATTGCACCAAATAATGCCGGAAGAATATATGCAAAGGACTTTGTTACGAATTCCGGTAACAAAGGTATTACCTGTGAACCTATGATAGTGAAAACTGTAATCATTGTCGCAGACACCAATACCGAACAGCAAGTGCCAATGGTGCCAATGACTTCGCCAGCATGGGTGCCAGGCTCCACCCCTGCAATTTTTTGTGCCATTGATGCAGCGGGCATTCGGATATCGCCAACGGAACCAGCTAGCCAGCCAATATACGAACCGCTGGCTCCGAGCGTTGGATAATATGCTATGGGCTGCACAATCCAACTGATACCGTACGTTGCAGCAACCAATCCCCAGATTTTAAATATAACAGACAGTGTTGGCATTTCGCCAAAGCGAATTCCAATATAAATTGCAGGAATAAAGTTTGCAATAATCGCTAAGCCCATGGAGATTCTACCTATTTTTACCATTTTGCTATCATACATAATTGTCACCTCTAATCCTTTTTAAGAAAATAATAATTGAGCGCCAAACATACCAACTAGCATTGCAATACCCAAAGATAACTCTTGCAAACGTTGATTCTTTTTAAATACTGTCGTTAGTATATACATTACAGCCGCAGAGATAATCGCCGGTGCCAGCTTAGGCATTGCCATATCCTTAATCTGATTTGCCAGCAAATAGGCAAACAAACCAACCGTTGCACCCGCCATTAACTTTTTAACCCACGCCGGATCATATTTTTCATTCATACTACTTACAACTTTCCTCATTCTATGGCCTAATAAGAATACGACTAACAGCCAGCCAAAATTATTTAGGGCCATACCCCAAAGGGCATATGAAAAAGCTTGCGAACCAAAACCAGCACTGCCTACTTCCACCCCCGCTAAAGTAGAGGTCAGTGAAATAACGCCTAATTCTGTTCTGGCAGCACCTACATCACAAAGTCGCATCCAAGTAGTTGGTGCGCCAACTACAACAATAAGTGATAACAGCGTAATTACAGGGGATAGAGATGGTCCCAATGCAGTAATACTAGCGGAACGGATAGCGGCTTTTCTTCTATCTTTGTCAATTCCTATTGATGATGCTTCCTTTAAAGCAGCCCTCATAAAAACAACAGCCTGAGATACGGATATAATTACTAAGAAGCTTGAAACAATCCATAGCCCTGGACTATTAATCATTTGTTGATATTCCATAATTTTCCCTCCTTTAATATTGAAAAAAAATATTTCTTCCTATTAAATTGCAAAAATTTCGTGATTAACTATCCGAATAGAAATTGGGTCAAAAACATACCCACCAACATAGATAATCCCAGTGATACTTCTTGAAGCCGATTGTACTTCTTCAAAGCTGTACCAAGAACAAAGCTACATATCCCTGCAATTGCCGCAGCAGCATAATTGGCTGTCGACTTTCCAACCAGCTGACTGCTAAGCAAATAAGCAAATAAGGCTAGGGTTGCGCCGCCCAAAAGAGCCTTAATCCACCTCTTGTCATATCTGGAATACATGATATCTACCATGCTTTCCATTTTATGATTAAACAAAAAAACAAAAATTAACCATCCGGCACTATTCAGCACACCGGCCCAAATCCCATATGTCCATGCCTTTATACCTATATTGGCATCCATAACCGTTACCCCTGCAACAGAACTTCCCATTGCAGCTACCGCCAATTCCGTACGGGCTGCCCCCACGTTGTTTAATACAAACCATGTATAAGGAGTCCCAAGCATTGCACTCATTGCAATCATTATAATTATAGGAGAGAGTGAAGGACCAATGGCTGTAATGCTAGCAGAACGCATTGCAGCTTTCCTTGCATGCTCAGAAATTCCAATTCTTGCTGCTTCTTTTATAGCTTCTTTCATAAAGAAAACCGATTGTAATATAACAATAGAAATCATAATAATTACACAAAACCAAATGTCATATCCATTTATAATCTTTTGAAACTCTGTCCCTTCCAAGCGAATCCCCCCTTTTTTCTAAATAATTTAATTATACTTTAAGTATATTTTAACGTACAATTTCCATCTATAATAGAGCATTATCTGTCTTAAACTCTTGACTAAAAATAAAGAGTTATCAATATTTGCTTTATCTTTTGAAAAAAAAACAACATAAGTATAATTTTAACAATGTATCCCTTAGTTTTTAATTTAAACACACTCTATATTGAAATTATACCTATTTCTTGCATTGATTACTCATTCGTTTGACTTCATATTAACGAATCTGCATTTTTTTCTTGCATTTTTTGGAATTTTACTTACTCAAATATAGTCAAAAAATACTAATGTCTTTATGAGACTTACATTTTTAATATTATTCCAACTTTTTTCTTTTTTAGACTTTTAGACAAATTTCAATTCATTTTCTAAATACCTACTACCCTTCCTATTTTTCTAAACTAAAAACATTAAAAAAAATTGTTTACTCGTTAAAGTAAACAACTTTTTACATGTGACTATTAATAAGCTTATTTTTGATCCAATTATTTTCTAAGAAACTTGTTATTCACAACAGGCAATTATCTGTTTTACAACCATTTAGCCTAATAAAATTATTATTATTTATATTGGAATAGCTGAACACTAAATCCACTGGGATCTTTTATGAAGAAAAAAGTTGCATCAGGAGTCTCAAAAGGTCCTCCACATATTTTTATGTTTTTCTCCACCAACGATTTCATCATTTCTTCAACAGATGCAACTGCAAAACCTATAGAAACAGCACCAAAAGTAACATTGTCCTGATTCTCGTCTTCTAAAAGTTCCACCAAAGTTTCGCCATCAATCCCATTTCCCATGAAAGCGATTTTTACTCCATTTCCTGCTTTAAAGCGGTTCACTACCTTAAGCCCTATCACTTGGGAATAGAAAGCAATGGATTCTTCCAAATTATTCACATGCACAGTTGTCCATAAAAACTTCATATTAATTCATCTCTCCTTTATAATGTTTCGCCTCTCAGTAACATCCGAAGTGATTTTGAATTCCTGCCCCCCCTATGCCTATTTTCTTTAGCCTCAATTTGGCAGATTAATTATAAAAAAACAGAAGGAGTTACCATTTGCTGTTTGTCCTAACCTAATTTTATAGTGCCATAAAGTGGTCAGATTTGCAATCAAAACCATAAAACAAATATCAGCAAAAATTAATCTAAGCACCAAATATGGAATATAAAATATTCATTTATAATGCCTTAAATAAACTTTCAATAGTTTCTTTCGTCTTACCAGACACTGCATTTCATCCAAATTATGCTGATACCTAAATTACAATAAAAAGCTGTTGTATAATCAATTACTTAATTATTCAACAGCTTTTCTTTGCCAACTATTATTCTATTTCTACCTATTTAATATAAAGGAAAATTAAATAGGTTTCTTGTCTTTGATTACATCATTCATTATTTTGCCCAAATCGCTTTCAAATCCTCATCGGGAGATGAAATCGGTTTCAGCGCAAATTTATCAACCAAAACTTGCATAATATTTGGTGTAATAAATGCCGGCAAGGATGGTCCAAGACGAATATCTTTTATTCCCAAGGAAAGCAATGACAGAAGGATGCCTACCGCCTTTTGTTCATACCAAGAAAGCACTAAAGAAAGAGGCAAATCATTCACGCCACATTCAAATGCTTCGGCCAAAGCCGTTGCCACCTTAACAGCAGAATAGGAATCGCTACATTGTCCGCAATCCAGCACCCTAGGAAAGCCTGCTACTGTTCCCAAATCAAGCTTATTGAAACGGAATTTACCGCAAGCCAATGTTAGTATAATAGTGTCTTTAGGTGTTTTTTCTGCGAACTCTGTATAATAATTTCTACCCGGTCTTGCTCCATCGCAACCGCCGATTAAGAAGAAATGCTTAATTTTACCACTTTTCACTGCATCAACAATTTCGTTGGCGTGACTTAAAATCGCATGATGGGCAAAACCTATAGTAATTCTTTTTTCTGGTTCATCTTCCTGCCAGCCCTTAAGCTCCAATGCCTTCTCGATGATTGGTGTAAAATCTTTTTTACCATTGACCTCATCAATATGGGGACAATCGGGCATCCCCACAATGCTTGTTGTAAACAACCTGTCTTTATAACTATCCCTTGGCTTCTGTACACAGTTGGTAGTCATTAAAATACATCCTGGTATTCCGTCAAACTCCTCCTGTTGTTTCTGCCATGCCCCACCATAATTTCCAACTAAATGCTTATGTTTTTTTAATTCTGGGTAGGCATTTGCAGGAAGCATTTCACAATGGGTATAAATATGAATGCCCTTTCCTTCTGTTTGTTCTAGTAATTCTTTTAAATCCTTAAAATCATGACCCGAAACAATAATAAATGGGCCTTTTTTCTTTGTAATCAAAACCTGTGTTGGTTCTGGGTTACCATATGCCCCTGTAACAGCTGAATCTAACATTTCCATACATTTTATATTTGTTTTCCCAAGTTCCATATTTAGGTTAAACAAATCTTCAACACTTAGGCCATCATCAATTGTGCCAGATAAACCTTTATAGAAGAAATTATTTACTTCATCATCAAATTTGCCAAGAATATATGCATGATGGGCATAAGCAGCCATACCTTTAAAACCATAAATCAACAATTCCCTTAATGCACGAATATCCATGTCTAAGGTTTCATCAGCCATAATACCTATTTTTTTTGCATCTTCCAACATCCCCTCCATAGTATCTGGAGCTTTGTATTTTGCAGCTTCAGGCACATTCATGATATCGCCAATAGCCTTCCTCAATTCCTCTTTTATTTCCTCAGCCTTTTTCACATATTCTACAAATCTTGTTGGATCAAAATTTACATTCGTCAGTGTTGAAAACATGCCATCAACAACAAATTTATTGATTTGGCTTCGAATTTTTAAACCTTTTTCTAAATTTTTCTGACCATAAAATCCAATTCCCTTTAATTCATGAATCAATACATCTTGTAAGTTTGCAACCGTGGGATTTTTTCCACATACACCTGATTTCACACAACCTTTTCCACCTAATGTCTGTTCGCACTGATAACAAAACATTGAATTTTCCATTAGTCAACCTCCTTGTCGTTATTCCGATCTAATTTAGTTTTCCAAAGTTAGGTGGGACTATTCCAATAAAGCTTAAAAAATCAATATAACATCAAAAATCCTTTGAAATATGACGTACACAGAGTTAAATAATAACCACAAATCTAAAAAAACAAAAAGCTGTCGCCTACAAATTCTGATTGAATTGTAGAACGACAGCTTTTTTTAATGTTTTTTAACTATTGTATTTTGTTACTCAATTTACATTTTAAACAATACCCAGAGATCCTAATGCAATTATCGCAATTGCAGCAATCGTAGGAATAACTACTGTAACCATACCAAGATGCGCATAACTCTCTTTATGTGTCATACCTGTGATACCAAGAAGTGTTATTACTGCACCATTGTGAGGTAAACTATCCAGACCACCGCAAGCAACAGCAGCAACTCTATGAAGAACCTGAATGTCGATACCTCTTGCCATAGCTTGATCTATAAATGTCTGTCCAAATGCTTCAAGGGCAATACTTACACCACCAGAAGCGGAACCTGTGATACCTGCAAGAACCGAACTAGAAATAGCTGTTGTAACAAGAGGGTTTGAAGATATGCCCATTAATGCACCACCAACAATACCAAAGGCCGCAAGGGTTTTGATAACGTTACCATAACCAACTTCACTGGCAGTGTTCATAATAGCAAGGAAAGATCCCTGAACACCCTCTTTAAGTGTAGACATAATGCCTTTTTCAAATCGCTTTACGTTTAACGAAATTGCAAAAGCGATTGCAACAATTAAAGATAAAATCAAGCTCCAGTTTCCAAGAACTGCAGAAGGAGCAATATTATACTTGTCCTGCAAATAGCCAAAATCCATACCAGGGAAAACAACCTTAGAAAGAACAAAGTTACCAATTAATACAATTAAAATTGGAATAATAGCTGTACCAAAACTAGGTAAATTATTTGAATCTACAGTGTTTAAGTTTTCATTAGGATGATTACCATAACCTTCGCCAACTTTTTTCGCTTTTGTAGCTCTTGAAATAATATACAGAGTACCCCCAAAGAACATAATCAGTGCTGCTACAATACCTAAAACAGGTGCAGCAAAAAGGTCAGTACCTAAATATTTCATTGGGATTGCATTCTGAATCTGTGGTGAACCAGGCAGAGCTGACATAGAGAAAGTAAGTGTACACATACCAATGGTAGCTGGTAACAATCTCTTTGGAATATCTGCTTCTCTAAATAAAGCAGCACCAATTGGATAAAGGGCGAATGCTGCAACGAACATGGAAACACCACCATAAACGATGATACCACCAGCAATTACGATTGCCCAAATTTCTTTACCTTTACCAACTTTTTTTGCAATGAACATAGCGATGGAGTTCGCTGTTCCCGTATCATCCATTACCTTACCAAACAACGCACCTAATAAGAATACAGGATAGTAGTTCTTAACGTAGTTTGCGGCATTAGTCATAAATGTTTCTGTGTATGTAGCCAAAAGATGAACTTCCCCACCATCAAAAAGGGAAAAAGTTGTTGCAAGCAGAGCCAAAATAGGTGCCAAAAGAATAACTGACCAACCTCTATACGCGAGATAAATCAAAAGGCACAATGATATTAAAATACCTATAAATCCAATCATTTTTAATCCTCCTAAATTATGATAGAAAACCACAAACCCCCAAATTTTTTCTTCTTCCCTAATCCCCCTTTCGAGAATATTTTCTATTCTGTTTAATTTTTTTATTTAAATACGCTAGTCGTAGACTTTGCGCAAAAAATTGAATATGAATTCATTTTGCTATGTATGTTTTATTATGAAGTTTCTAATGCGCAAGAATCCCGGGTTATCCTGCGCAAAAGGAAGTTAGGCGAATTGATTATTTGCCAATAAATTTAGCAGGTCTTTTTTCAAGGAAAGCCGCAACGCCTTCAACCTTATCAGCTGTTGAAAACAGAAGGCCTGTTACATCTCTTTCAAGCTCAAGGGCATTGTCCAAGTCCATTTCCTTGCCTCTGTTGATTGCAACCTTACACATGGAAATTGCTTTTGGTGCCTTTGTAAGAATAGTAGCCATCATTTCTTTTGCAGAAGAAAGCAATTCTTCAGGGGCAACCACTTTGTTTACAAGTCCGATGGCAAGAGCTTCATCAGCTTTCACCTGTCTAGCTGTATAAATAAGTTCTTTTGCAACACCGTAAGCTACCAGTCTTGTTAAACGCTGTGTTCCGCCAAAACATGGCATAATTCCAAGGTTTACTTCCGGCTGTCCGAAAACTGCTTTTGTACTGGCAATTCGAATATCACAAGCCATAGCAACTTCGTTTCCGCCACCAAGAGCATAGCCATTTACAGCGGCAATAACTGGTTTTTCAAGTCTTTCTATAGAACTACAGCACATTTGTCCAAGTTCGGAACAATCTCTTCCGCCCAAAGCATCCAGGGGAACAAACTGTGTAATATCCGCACCTGCAATAAAGCCCTTGCCTTCTGCTGTGATGATTACACCATTGATAGATTCATCTGCGCCAATACATTCCATAATTTGAATCATTTCCTGCATGGTTTCAGCATTGAGCGCATTCAGTGCTTTGGGTCTATTCATTGTTAAAATAGCAACCTCGCCCTCGATCTCAATAATAATGTTTTTAATGCTTTCTTTCAGTTCTGCTAATTTCAATTATGACATCTCCTCTGTTTAATTTTAAATTACTTAGATTTAGTAGTTATTTGCCTAGACCCATAGGTTCTTCCTTGAAGATTCTCTCGTCCATAAGCTGAACTTCCTTCTCCATTTTAGGAACAAATCCCATTAGATCGATAATCTGTGTTTGAATATCAATTCCGGGAGCAACTTCAATCAGATGCACGCCATCTTGTCTTAGTTCAAAAACAGCTCTTTCCGTTATGTACATAACAGGCTGATTGGTTTTGTTTGCGTATTTACCGCTAAAAGTGATATGCTCCACGGCATTAACAAACTTTCTTTCGGCCCCTTCTTTTGTAATAAGCATTTTTCCGTTTTCTACTGCTGTTTTTAAGCCGCCTGCCATAAATGTCCCACAGAAAAAAACTTTTTTTGCATTCTGTGTAATATTTATAAATCCGCCACAACCTGCAATTCTTGGACCAAACTTACTTACATTTACATTTCCGTCGCCATCTGTTTGTGCAAGACCAAGGAAAGCAAGATCTACACCACCGCCGTCATAAAAGTCAAATTGGTATGGCTGATCCAAAACACAATCCGCATTAATGCTGCCGCCAAAGCGTGTACCACCTTGAGGAATTCCACCCACCGGGCCAACTTCAACGGTAAGTGTCATAAAATCGCCGATACCCTCTTCATTGGCCACAGCAGAAACGTATTCAGGAGCACCAATTCCCAAATTAACAACAGTGTCCTTTTTCAACTCCATTGCAGCACGTCTTGCAATTATTTTTTTTGCATCCAATTTCAATGCGCTAATGCTATCTGTTGGAACACGAATCTCGCCGGAAAGGCTAGGGTCATACTTGCCATTGAGACACTGCTGATGTTCTTCTTCTTTGGATAAAACAATGCCATCCACATAAATACCGGGGATTTTTACAAGCTTTGGATCCAATGTGCCCCCACGAACAATAGTTTCCACCTGAACAATGACCTTTCCACCGCTATTCTTTGTAGCTTGTGCCAAAGAAGTAACTTCAAATGGCGCAACTTCCTTTTCTAACGAAATGTTTCCATATTCGTCTGCATATGTACCCCGAATGAAGCAAATATTTATGGGAATTGCTTTGTAGAGGAGCTGTTCCTTCCCGTCAATTTCAAGCAAATTCACCATATCCTCGGTAGTGACATCGTTCAGCTTTCCCCCTTGATTTCTAGGATCAACAAAGGTATTTAAGCCTACATGGGTTAAGGTTCCCACCTTATGTGCCGCAATATCACGATATAGCTGACAAAGGGTACCTTGGGGAAAGTTATATGCCTCGATTTTATTTTCAATCGCTAATTGACCAAGTTTGGGGGCTAAATTCCAATGACCACCGATTACTCTTTTAGTCATGCCCACATGGGCAAAGTGATCTGCTCCGCTGCCATCGCGGTTTCCTAAACCTGCGGCATAAAACAGTGTCAAATTTTTAGGAGAACCCGTCTCAATAAATCTTTTCTCTAAAGCTGAGTTTAATGTTTCTGGCAAGCCGCAAGCCACAAATCCACTTACACTTATGGTATCTTGGTCTTTCACGAGCAGAGCGGCCTCTTCTGCGCTGTAAATCTTAATTTTTTTCATTTTTATACCTCGAATCATTTCATTTTTCAGTGGCTCCACTTATAAGCGTAAGCCAAATAAATAATTATCTAAATTCAGGTGCTTCTTTCATTAAAATGCATGTATTCAAGCAAGATTGTCTTTTGTAGTAGTAGATTAAAGGCCATCTAAGTCTTTCTTTTACCCTTTCAACCCGTTGGTAAATTATGCAATCTGGTTTTGTAAAAAGCTTTTTGCAAACTAATATAAATTGAACGGAATTTGTATAAGTTGCATAATTTCCAGCTAATTGTATTGTATTTTTTTACATACACTTTGAAAAAGAGTGCAAAAATAACACCAAAATTATGGCATGTCAATCTGCATAATTTTAATGTAAATTTTTGTTATTTTATTAGCCTAGATTACTCTGACGCTTTTCTTGTGAATTGCTTTATTTCATATTTCGTAATCTTTTTGTAAATTGCACTGCGGTGAATACCAAGCTCTTCTGCAGCACTTTGGCAGTTCCATTCATTACTTACTAACGCCTCTGTAATCAAATTCTTTTCATACTCATCCATCATCTGACTTAGCTTTTTGCCATCGCTTTCTTCAAAAGAACCAAAGCGATGTCTTGATACCATTTTACTGGGTAAATCTGAAAGTTGAATGGTGAAATTTTCACATGCAGCGTATGCACTTTTTATCACATTATCCAGTTCTCTAACATTGCCCGGCCATGAGTAATTCTTAAAACACTCCTTCACTTCTTTTGAAATAGAAATTGTAGTCTTATAATCATTATTCAGACGCTTTAGAAAATGATTTGCCAACTCTAGGATATCTTCCCGACGCTCCCTAAGGGGAATCATCTCGATATTAATTACATTTAATCTGTAATATAAATCTTCTCGGAATTCGCCGTTTTGCATCATTTCATAAAGATTTTTTCTGGTAGCCGCAATAATTCGTACATCAACGGGAACCGGTTTGTAACTTCCTATTTTTTCAACTTCCCGTTCCTGCAAAACTCTTAAGAGCTTTGCTTGCATACCTAATGGCATATCACCAATTTCATCGAGAAACAATGTCCCTTTGTTGGCAAGTTCAAATTTCCCTTTCTTTCCACCCTTCTTGGCTCCAGTAAAGGCACCTTCCTCATATCCAAAGAGCTCACTTTCAAGAAGCTCTGCAGGGATAGCCGCGCAGTTTATGCTAACCATGGGTTTTTCTCTACGGTCACTGCTATAATGAATCGCTGTGGCAAATACCTCCTTACCGGTTCCTGTTTCCCCGGTAAGAAGCACCGAAAATGATGTTCTCGCGGCTTTTATACCACGCTTCTTCAATTCTCTGAACTTTTGGCTTTCTCCCAACACCGTATCAAAAGAGCAATATCCTGCTGTATTTTTTTTACGATATTCTTCTTTGTAAAATTCAAATTCTGCATACTCTTGAATTAACTTCTGGGCAGAATCCAAGGTCTGAAGTCTGAATTTTACTTGGGCAACCCCAGCAATAACTTTTTTGTTATCATCGTAAACACAAGAACGGTTTACCAAAAAAGTTGCATCCTCAACATCATCTCTTTGTTCCTGAAGCCGCAAAATCGCCCCCTCTTCTTTATATGCATTCTTGATAATATCAAGCATTTTCGTGTTTGGTATTATTTCTTTGATGCATCTTCCTACTGCTTCTTCCTTTGTGGTTTTCAGATACTTACAATACTGATCATTAATATCAGTAATCATGCCCTTCGTGTCAACCACAATAAATCCATCATCCGAGAGACTAAGTATTTCGTCAAATATGTACTTATATCTGTTATGATTGGTTTCCATAAAAGTTCTTCCTTTCCATGAAATTGAATCGTGTTTTCATATAAATCTGCAATAAAATAATTGACTACTTTCCATCGATAGTATGCCTTGTTCAAAACGTAATTATGAATCTCAACATGCAAGATTGTTTCCGTTTGGAGATTTAATTCTCCATTTTGCGACAACGTCTCCATTTTTAGACTTTTTTCTCTGTTTTTATACAAATATCTTTTGTGTTTTATCGTAGCACATTCTTTTAAAATATAGAAGAGCAAATGCAACAATTGTTCACACAAAAATAACAGAAAGTGAAAAATCCTCTTGTTTAGCTGTTTTTCTAGGTTTTTTAGGTTTGCTACTCTGGATACTCCTCATAGTCAATTTGCCTCGTCTCTTATTGTTTTTAACGAAACACGTTAGACAAATGATAACGAAAATATGAATACATATTTTCTTTTCTACTTTGCTTATCTCTTCACATAATATTAAAGCAACTATCATGCCAAAAAGCCAATATTATATCAATATGTCTTATAAATCTTACTTTTTTATTAGTTATATATAGTTTTTGCCTTTAAATAGAGGTGAAAATTTGTGAATAAATGATACAAACTTATGCTGCAAATTGAGACACGCATTTTCAATAACAAAAAAAACTCCAAAAAACTTCAAAATCCGTCTCTGCTTGGAGAATATCCTGATTTAGGTAATTTCATAACCAAGTCGTTATTCCCCTTTTATTATCATCCTCATAGAAGTCAAAGCTTCATTTTCCTTGGTATTAAGCCTTTTTCTCATATCTAATATTGTACTTGCTCTAAGAATCTATTCCTTTGTTATCCACATAATTTCCCACATATGTTTTTTAAAAATTTGTAACTGATAAGCATTTTTTATCCTTGGACAACTATTTTTCTGGGATACAATCAAAAAAAGACACCAGAAGCTTATATGCTGATGTCCTTTTTATAAACACTATTATACTCTATCAAAGTTACCGTTCACTTTACAAAACCTTATCAGAATCTCTACGAGCAATACAAAAACAATTTTTTCTAATCAGATGAAACCAACTACTAGATAAAATCACCACAATTTTGAGAAAATTATTTCGGTATCAGTACTGTGAATTTACTTCCTGCACCCTCATTACTATCCACCGTAATTTTCCCTTTGTGGGCTTCAATAATAGACTTAGCTATTGTCAATCCAATTCCTGCACCCCCAGTTTTCCGATTGCGGGATTGGTCCGTGCGATAAAACCTTTCAAAAATATAGGGTAAGTCTTTTTGAGGAATGCCAATTCCGTTATCTTCTATCATTACTATCCCTCTTGTGACTTCATCCTTTACTTGAACCTTGATTTGTCCCCCTTCCGGTGTATATTTAATCGCATTGGATAACAAATTGGTTATCACCTGAACAATTCTATCTTTATCCAAAAGAATACTTGAAGGAGCCCCTTCTACAAGAATCCTTATCTGTTTATTATCAGCCTCTTTTTCAAAATTCCTACTAACATTTTGTACAATTTCAAGTAAATTTGATTCTGTCTTTTTCAACTGAAAAATATCCTGCTCCAATTTTGCCAGTCCATCCAAATCAACCACCAAACTACTCAGCCGCTTCACCTCCTCCACGCAGCCATTCAATCTTTCAGCAGTGGGCTCCCAAAGCCCCTCCGCCATAGCTTCTAGATGAGAACGAAGTGCGGTAAGGGGCGTACGAAGCTCGTGAGCAACATCGGCAGTAAGCTGTTTCCGATGCTGCTCCTGCCTGCTAAGAGAATCTGCCATGTGACTGATAGAGGAAAGCAGCATATTCAATTCCCTTGTATTTGTCTCATTTTCCAGTCTTATATTATAGTCACCATTGGATATCTGCTGGGCAATTTCAGCGGTTTTGGTAATTGGGCGAGCAATTCTATGAGCCAAAATCGTTCCGGTCAAGATGGAGACAACGCAAGAAAGTAGACCAATGACCAGGAAAGCTTCAGATAAGTCATTGACAAATTGGAACTCGTTTTCTTTCAAAAAATAAGGCCCATAAGATTGGATAGAAGCAGTTCCAACCCTCCGGTCACCCTGCAACAAATCATAAGAGTATGTGGTAAATCCATTATTGTTTCTTTGACTCATACGTTCTGTGATGTCACCCATTATCTGCTTGCAAAGAGCCATATCGTGACTTGCTGCATCCCAGATCATCTTTCCATCGCTGTCGTACACTGTCAAAACATAACCATCATATAATGAATACATGCCTATAGCGTGTATATAATCTAAATCCCAGCTTCGCGTCATTGCATTATATAGATTTTCTAAATCATTTATTATTTTTTCTCTTCGCCCGCGTTCCTGATTAATCATGTACGCCTCAAACTGCCGATTGACTGCAGCATTTGCAAGAAAACTGACAAGAGCCACCACTACCAAAACGATGGTCATAATATATAATGAAATCTGAGAACGCAAACTTTTCCCCAAATTATTCCCCTCCAAACTTATAGCCCAATCCATGAACAGTTAGTATATATACAGGTTTTTTTGGGTCATCTTCAATCTTCTGGCGTATATTTTTTATATGGCTGTCAATTGCTCGATCGTAGCCATCAAAATCATTTCCTAAAGCAATGGTAATTAATTCCTCTCTAGTAAAAACCTTACCAGGATATTTCAACAATGCGGATAAAATTTTCATTTCCGTTGGTGTAGGAACAGTGGCAATATCCTTTTTCAAAAGAATACCCTTCTCAAAATCCACCACCAAATCTCCATTGTTCCATGAATTGCGTAACGTCAATGGAATCAAATCATCTCTCGATCTACGCAGCAGTGCTTCCACCCTGGCATAGAGCTCCTTTAAGCCAAAGGGCTTCGTAATATAATCATCAGCACCAAACTCCAACCCTTGTACCACATCTTCTTCCTCAACCTTGGCTGTAAGCATAATAATAGGTACACGGGACTTTTTTCGAATTTGAACACATACCTCTTCACCAGTGAGATCTGGCATCATCAAATCTAGGATTACCAATGATATATTTTGACGATTGAATATATCTAGTGCGTCTTCACCATTATCAGCAGGAAAAACGCGGAAGCCTTTGCTAGTCATTAATGCGGATACAACCTCCAATATTTTTGGCTCATCATCCACAACCAGTATACTTTTATTTTCGCTGCGCAAAACCCATCACCTCCATCTCAAAATCAAAACCACGCCTAAAAGGGTCTCCATACTCTTTTATGTTTAATTTATCTTCAAATTGATCTTGCTTTACTCGTTTCCTTATATATTTAGGCTACTTTTCTCTTTTAGTAATCCATATATCTTTCACATAGCTCCCTCAATATCTTTCCTATCTCTCTTTTCTTTAC
>JABNAD010000631.1_pt1 | contig 18386 bp, 14 predicted proteins | sample 7240381 | NCBI WGS metagenome assembly JABNAD01 (sample SAMN11332834, study PRJNA596920) | anaerobic digester metagenome | biome: digested sludge; isolation source: digested sewage sludge-derived enrichment culture grown on H2/CO2 | place: Germany: Goettingen
CGACGACCGATTCCTTCAAAGTATTACTTTGCCCAATTTGTATGCCTATATGTCTTTTCTGGAGAAGCAGCGGGAAAACTCGGCCACAGCCCGGGCTCGAAAGGTTGCTTCCATTAAGACATTTTTCAAGTTTTTGCACGGCAAAGCCCGAATCATTGATCAGGATCCGGCGTCTGATTTGGAATCACCGCGCATCCGCAAACGCAATCCAATCTACCTGAGCCTGGATGAGTCGGTCCTGCTGCTTCAATCCATGGATCACGCGCACCGGGATTATTACCGGGATTACTGCATCCTGACGCTCTTTTTAAACTGCGGCCTCCGGATCTCGGAACTGACCTCCATACAGCGCTCCATGCTGCGCGAGGATACGCTGCGCATCGTCGGCAAGGGCAATAAGGAACGAACGGTCTATTTGAACAAAGCCTGCCTGGCAGCGCTTGATAATCACCTGAAGACCATCGAGCTGGATGGTGTACTGCCGGAGTACAAGAATTACCTGTTCCTCTCGAATCACAAGCGCCCCATCAGCAAACGGACGGTGGAGCGGCTGGTCAAGAAGCACATCACCAACGCCGGGATCAATGCGGATCAGTACACCCCCCATAAACTCAGGCACACTGCCGCCACTTTGATGTATAAGCATGGCAATGTGGATCTGCGTTCGCTTCAATTGATCCTGGGGCATGAGAATCTCTCCACCACTCAGATCTATACCCATGTCGACGATGAACGGCTTCGGGACTCGGCGGATGCCAATCCCCTGCGCGACATCGACCGCTGGTCTGATCTGACCAGGGGAAAGAAGTAGCCTTACTGCAGGATCTGATCACGGGTGTCCGGCTGACATCCTTATCAATCATCCAACGTCATAAATATGAGGCAATTAGCCGGAATGACAAAGGTCAAGCAAATGGAATAATAGTCAGGTAAGCAATTGGAATAACCGTCGGGTCAATCAAATGGAATATCGCTCAGGTCAATCGAATAGGATGTTTTCGAAAGAATGACTTCGAAAGAATGACTTCGAAAGAATGACTTCGAAAGAATGAAAAAAGATCGGAAGTGATAAAACTCCCGATCTTTTTCATGGGAAGCCTAGTCCAGATCGTTGACCTTGACGGCGGTTTCCAGCGCGATCTTCATCATGTCGGTGAAGGTCTTCTGGCGTTCTTCGGAAGTCGTGGCTTCTCCTGTCACAAGTGAATCGGAGATCGTCAGGATGGCCAGTGCCCGAACTCTGGCCATGGCAGCCGCGGTATACAAACCGGCAGCTTCCATCTCAACGCAGAGGGTTCCGGCATTGGCAAACAGACCCTGGGCATTGGTTTCATCATAGAAGATATCTGAGGACAGGACATTTCCGACTTTGGCGTCCAGACCCAGTTCTTTAGCTGATTCATATGCCTTGGACAGAAGAGTGAAATCTGCAGTCGGCGCGTAATCCAGTCCGCGGAACCGGTTTTTGTTAAAACCATTGGTGGTGGAAGCGGATGAGGCAAGAACCACATCACGAATCACCACTTCCGGGATCAGGGCTCCGGCAGATCCGACGCGCATCAGATTCTTAACGCCATAATCATGGATCAGTTCATGAACATAAATGGAGATGGACGGGATGCCCATTCCGGTACCCATGACAGAAACCGGCACTCCCTTGTAGGTTCCGGTAAAGCCGAGCATGCCCCGGACTTCATTAAACTGAACGGGATTCTCCAGGAATGTTTCTGCGATGAATTTCGCTCTGAGCGGATCCCCCGGTAATAAGATCGTCTTGGCGATGTCGCCTGGTTTAGCTCCAATATGAATGGACATAGTTACCTCCTGAGTTCATTTGTATTTTGATCAAAAGCCTTTGATATCATTATAGAGAATCAGCCTGGGAAAAGGAATGTCTTCAAAGAAAGTTAAGAATGATCCCGCCAGGGCGCGCCAATTGCAATTTCCGACTGCCCTGCTCAAGGGGGAAACCCGTAACACATGGAAACGGCGACACAAATAGACGGCATCCTGGCCCCTTCTGCCCCTGAAGCAATCGGGCTGATTTGATTCAGGGCAACTGAATCCGCCTGGCAGGCGGTCAAAGAGTCCGGTCTTTTCCCGAATGTGCTGAAACTGCGGCAAAACTAGAACATATTTACGGAACAAGTGTTTGTTTTTGGGGTCTGTTATGCTACAATGATATTAAATTATTAAAGAGAGGTGTCGTATGTCCGGAAAAGGAGAAAAACAAAGAGAAGTATACCGGTTTCTGCTGACCTACACAGAAGCCAAAGGATACCCTCCATCGGTTCGCGAGATTTGCGATGCGGTGGACCTGAGATCAACTTCGTCCGTCCAGAACCACCTGCAGAATTTAGAGAAGCAAGGCCTGATCCGGCGTGACCCCACGAAGCCCCGGGCTTTGGAAATTCCTGAACTTAATGACCGTCCTGAAATGGTTCGAATTCCTGTGGTAGGCCGCGTAACGGCCGGCGTCCCGATACTGGCTCAGGAAAACATAGAAGACCACTTCCTTATGCCCCTGCACTTTGTAAAACATGATAAAAACCTGTTCATTCTGAAAGTTCTTGGAGAATCCATGATCAACGCCGGCATCAACAACGGCGACCTCGCCATCATCGAGCAGGTGGAAGCCTGCAGCAACGGTGAAATTGTTGTTGCATTGATCGATGAGGAAGCGACCATCAAGACCTTCTACAAGGAACGCAATTACATCAGGCTCCAGCCGGAAAATGACACCATGGAACCAATCATTGTACCGGACTGCCGGATTCTCGGCCGCCTGGTCGGCATCTACCGGAAATACCGCTAACAAATCCTTCCCGAGAGATTGAAGCGATGGGATTTCAGCCAATGAAACGTTCCCTCTTCAACGGAAAAACAGAGGTCAGGAATAACTGAATCGTCTTTATAACAAGAACAGCGAGCTTTCGTAAGCTCGCTGTTCTTGTTAAAGGGATGGGTTGTTCTAAAATTGGGTGTTGTGAACCAATGTTTCGGTCAGAAGATCTTACTGACTGAGGTTCGTCTTATTCCGGTCTGGAATTCTTCCTGCCGGTTTTCGACTCGGGATCTTTAAATTGCTTCATGCCTTTTTTATACTCTGAGTAGGTCTCCCGGTGCAGGACGCTGGCACTCCCCTTGCCCCGCTCCCGCGTCGCGTAGAGCAGAATCGTACAGGTGATCAGTACCAGGAACTGAAAAACCAGGATCCAGGGCGAATAGCGTTCCTCGATTCCGCTGTAGAACACCGAAGGAGTGTAGAAAAGCAGTACCAGGAATGAGATGACATAGGAAAAAAACAGCCAGGAGGTGCTCTTTTTTACGAACAGCAGGATCGCCGTCAGGATCAGGCCGATGGCCAGAAGAATCGGGATATAGCGGGCGAAGCCCCCCAGGTAGTCATCGAATATCAGCAGGCTCTGGTGAGCTGCCAGACGGTTGAATGCGTCATACAGGAGATATCCTCCCATGACCAGGTTGACCAACGCCACTCCGTTCATACGTTTCCCTCTCTAAAATTCGTCGTCCGCGGCTTCCGGAACATCGATATCTTTTTTAATGATCTTGAGATCCTTGATCCGACGTCCGCGGATGCGCAGTACTTCCATCTGGATCGCCAGATCATCCACTACATCGCCCTTTTCCGGAACGCGGCCCAGTTTCTCGATGAAGTAGCCACCGATCGTATCCGCGTTCTCATTGTCCAGGTCCAGGTTCAGATCATCATTGAGCTGAGCGATTGTAACCATGCCGTCGACAATATAGGTGTCCGTATCAATCCGGTTAATTTCAGTGTAGGTAATATCATGCTCATCGAAGATATTGCCTACAATTTCTTCCAACAAGTCTTCGATCGTAACGATCCCTGAGAAACCGCCGTACTCGTCGATCAGGACGCACAGATGATGATTCTTCGCCTGCATTTCCTTGAACAGATCATCAATATGCTTGGTTTCCGGCGCAAACAGGATTTCGCGCATGACTTTGCGAATATCCTTGACGGAGCCCTTATTGATGTATTCGCGGTAAATATCCTTTAGCACGAGCATACCGATAATATTGTCCGACTCGTTCTCATAGACCGGGATCCGTGAATAGCGGCCATTGGTCAGCATCCGAATAATGGTTTCCGGTTTTTCAGCAATATCCACCAGAAAAACATCGGTTCTCGGTGTCATGACTTCCCGGGCCAGTTTATTGTCAAATTCAAAAATCCCATCGAGCATATCGCGTTCCGTCTGGTTGATGACGCCCCGTTCCTTGCCTTCCTCGATTTTCGCCCGAATCTCACTGATGGAGATTTCTTCCTCAATGTTATCCGAGTGGATTCCCAAAAGCTTTCCGAAGAACGTCGTGGAGCCGGAAAGCAGGCGAACAAACGGAATGGTAACCTTCGATATGGTGCTGACCGGTCCGGCCACGGCCAGGGCTATGGCTTCCGGCTTCTGGAGGGCGATGCGCTTGGGCAGAAGCTCCCCGAATACCAGCGTGAAATAGGACATAATCAGTGTGATGAGGATAAACGCGACGACTTCAGAGTATGGCGCCAGAAACGGCAGCTGGTCAAACAGCGGTGCCAGGCGCGACTCAAAGGACTTGGTCGCCTGACCGGCGGTAAAGAAGCCGGCAAAGGTAATACCGACCTGGATCGTCGCCAGAAAATTGGAGGGCGATGCCATCAGGTGTTCCAGCTTGGACGCTCGCTTGTCCCCTTCGGAAACCAGGTTGTGGATCTTGAAGCGGCTGGCAGAAACGATGGCCATTTCCGACATGGAAAAGAAACCGTTAATGAGGATTAGTACAATGATGATCAATATTTGGGGCAATATACCCGGTTGGTCCATTTTCTACTCCTGTTGTAATGTATTGGAAACGGCAATCAAAATGCCGGTCCTGGCATGATCAAATGTAATCCCGCCTTGCAGGTACGCAATATAGGGTTCCCGGATTGGGGCATCACAGGATAACTCGATGGAAGAGCCCTGAATGAAGGATCCGGAAGCCATGATGACCTGGTCATCATAGCCGGGCATGTCCCAGGGTTCGCATTCAACGAAGGAATCAACCGGTGCGCCGTATTGAATCCCTTTGACGAATCGAATCAGTTTACCCGGTTCGCCAAAGCGAATGGCCTGGATGATGTCCGTGCGGCGTTCTGTTGCCCTGGGTTTGACTTCATAACCCAGATGTTCCATGAGACGGGCACAGAAAATCGCGCCTTTGACGGCTTCCATCGAAATATGCGGCGCCAGGAAGAATCCCTGGAACATCAGCCGCGTAACGCCGAAAGTGGAACCGCATTCTCCGCCGATACCCGGAACTGTCAGGCGGTATGCTGCCTGTTCTACCAGATCGGCCCGGCCCGCAATGTATCCGCCGGTGGGCGCAATGGAACCGCCTGGATTCTTGATCAGAGATCCGGCGATCAGATCCGCGCCAAGTTCAGTGGGCTCAACGGTCTCGATGAACTCCCCATAGCAGTTGTCTACAAAGATTATGATATCATCTTTTTGTTCTTTCACAAAACGAATGATATCTGCCATGACTGTCAAATTCATGGACGGACGCCAGCTGTAGCCGGTGGAACGCTGAATATGTACCATTTTCACGTCATGTTCGGCCAGCATCTGGCGGATCGTTTCCTTATCCGGCAGTCCATCCTTGAAATCCACTTCCAGATAATTAACGCCATAGTCCATTAAGGAACCGACATTTTTCTTTGAACCGATGCCGATGACATTATGAAGCGTGTCATAGGGGCGGCCGGTAATGGTCATGAGCGTGTCCCCTGGGCGCAGATTGCCGAACAGCGCAGCCGTGATGGCATGGGTGCCATTGACAAAATGCGGCCGCACCAAGGCACTTTCAGCACCGAAAACTCTGGCATAGACCGCGTCCAGCTTATCGCGGCCCAGATCCCCGTAACCATAGCCTGAGGACATGCTGAACATGGAATCACTGATGCGCTCCTCATGGAAGGCTCGGGTGACTTTCAGCTGATTGTACTCCCGAATCTCATCATAATAGGACAGTTCAGGGGCGAGCTCTTCCAAAACCCGGTCATGCAGGTCAAGCAGTTCATCGGAAATGCGGTAACGTGTTTTCAACAATTGTCTGGTCTTTTCTATCATAAAAATACTCCGTATCGAAAGATTCTGTTACACAAACCTGTGTCTCACAAAGAAATATCTTATCATGAAATGACACAGTTTTCAAAAAACAACGGTTCCCTGCTGATATAGACAAAACTCTTTCGGATCATTCCATTATCTTTGGTTGAACCTGGGCTGATCTCTGGCTGAAGATCGACTGATCACTTGAGTTGCTGGCATCGGCTGAAGTTTCTCAGCGGACTTCTCTTCGCGAAAGACAAAGTTCGAATATCTCAGTTGATGTTCTTCCCTTTTCGGCGCAGAACGATTTCTCCCGCCAGTCCCATTCCTGAGACAAGCAGGAAACTGATGAGCCAGATCAGCCAGGCATTATTGGTTCTGCCTCCTCCCGGGTCGATTCCATCTCTTTGGAAAAGCATGGCCAGGACATATCCCCCGATATGTCCCGCCAGGACGAATCCAGTCAGAATCCGGCGCTTAAAGCCGATGGCCAGACTAAGAAGAATCAGTGCGATCAGCGCCATCAGATCCGGCCAGGACTTCATTCCATGCAGTCCGAAGGTCAGATGGCGAGTCAATAAATAGAAGATCCCCAGCAATGAGTAAGAGATCAGCACCATCCAAAGGTGGTTTCGTGTTCCGGGGGTACATGGTTCCTTCCTTTGAATTGAATTTTTTGATGTATTTTGATTCATAGGGTGATTCGTTTGCTGATTCGTTTGCTGATTCATGCTTGCCAGCTCCTTTGTTTGGCCGTTTTCAGTTCGAAAAAGGTTTTATCATTGTGTGAACAGATGGGAAAAGGAAAGGCAGGCCAGGATAATGCCTGTGCCTGCCGGAATGATCTGAGTTATTGAACTGGTGTGTTAGGCTTCGGCTCCGGTCATCTCGGTTTCATCTTCCTTGTTGTTGAAGAGGATGGGCTTGGACGGCGTAATGGTGGTGATGGCATGCTTATAGACCAGCATTTGCTTTCCGTCAGAGTCGAGGATGACAGTAAAATTATCAAAACCCTTGACGATGCCTTTCAGCTGAAAGCCATTGACCAGGTGGATGATTACTCCAAGTCTGGATTTTCTTGCCCCATTCAGAAAAATATCCTGAAGATTGTTCGTTGTCTTATTCATAGTTCCTCCCGTCGGGTAGTCCCCGCTTTCTATTTCTTGGGTGTCTGATGCGTTGAAACATCACTTTCTATTTTAGCGACCATTTGTTCATCTGTCATCAATTCTTTTGACAGTTCCGCACAGTTTGGATCATTTCGAAACCAGGTCATCTGGCGTTTGGCATAATTTCTGGATCCCTGCCTGATCTGATCCACTGCTTCCTCCAGGGACACCTTCCCCTCCAGACAGTGAAGCAGTTCCTTGTAGCCGATCCCCTGCATGCTCTGATGCATCGGTCCTAGTCCCTGCGCCTGAAGCGACCGGACCTCTTCCAGAAGACCTTCCGCCATCATGACATCAACCCGGCGGTTGATCCGGTCGTAGAGGCGGGCTCGGTCCATGCTGATCCAGTAATAGTAGATCTCCAGATCCTGGCGCAGCACCTTTTCCTCCCCATATTCCGAGAACGCCCGCCCGGTCATTTCCTGAACCTCCAGTGCCCGGATGACCCGCTTGACGTTGTTGGCATGGATGCGTCCGGCAGAGACGGGATCCTGCTGCTGGAGAAGCTGATGCAGCGCTTCCCGCCCCTGGTCCCGGAGAACATCTTCATACTTGCGGCGAATTTCGTCTGACCGGTCAGCCGCCGTGAATCCCAGCGGATAGATGACGGAGTTGATGTAGAGACCCGTTCCCCCGGTGAGGATCGCAATATGACCGCGCTCATGAATCTGCTCGATGGTCCTCAATGCCAGCGTCTGATATTCAGCGGCGGAGAAGGCAGTGGCCGGGTCAAGAAAATCCAGGAGATGATGCGGAACCCCCCGCATGTCCTCCGGCTTGATTTTGGCTGAACCGATGTCCATGCCCCGGTAGATCTGCATGGAATCACAGGAAATGATTTCACCGTTGAGGCGCTGTGCCAGTTCCACCGCCAGGTCAGACTTGCCGACGCCCGTGGGGCCGGCCAGAACAATAACCCGCCGCTCCATCATTGGATCCTCCGAAACATCTTTTCGATCTCAGTCCGGGTGAAGCGGATCATGGTGGGACGGCCGTGCGGACAGGTGAACGGCTCCTTGAGGTAACGCAGGTCTTCTAAAAGGTGCTGCATTTCGGGCAGGGTCAGTTCGTCATTGGCTTTGACGGAAGCCTTGCAGGCCGCCGTCGCGATCCTCAGATAGCGAATTTCCTGACTGGTCCCCTTCCCCAGGTTTTTCAGATTGTCCAGTATGCTCTTGAAATAGGACTCGGCGTTGCTGCCGCTCAGGAACAGCGGAACTTCCCGTACATTCAACGTCCGCTCCCCGAAGGCTTCAATGGCAAAACCCGCGGCCTGAAATACCGCCTCATTCTCCAGCCAGACGGCGTAGTCATCCACCGCCAGATCCAGGACCTGAGGCAGCAGGAGCGGCTGGATGGGAAGATCACCCTGGAGCAGATCCTCCATATAGCGTTCAAAGTTGATTTTCTCATGGGCCGCATGCTGATCAATCAGGTAGAGGGCATCGCCCAGTTCCGCCAGAATGTAGGTCTTGCTGAACTGCCCCATTATGCGGGGCATGGGGAACTTCGGAAGGACTTCCTCGGCTGCTTTCGACAGTTGTATCTCGGGGGCAGAGCCCGTGGGTTGGGGACTCTGGCTGATGGGGTTATCCAGCCGGTGACGGGCCGTGTCGGATTTGAGATCAACGGGCAGTCGGACTTCGGCGGGCTCTCCCTCCGGCCGGGGCCAGGTTTCCTGAACATGAGCCGGTTCCTGGAAATAGCTTGATGAATCCGGCCGAGGGGAAGCTTCTTCCCGGATCAGACTGTCACGGGAGGTTTTGTCAAAGGGCATAAAATCGGCGGATTGAATGGGCTGGCCCGCGGTTTCGGGGGTTGTCTCCCGGACCGGATCAGAGGCCAGGCCCTGTTCAAAGCCCAGGTTGCCCTGATACATGGTGCGCAGCGTGCCGTGGATTGTTTCAAAAACGGTGTGGAACATAAGCCGTTCATCGCTGAACTTGACTTCCGCCTTCTGGGGATGAACATTGACATCCACCGTATGGGGCGCCAGTTCCAGGAAGAGGACAAAAAACGGGAATTTATTGATGGTGATAAAGCTCTTGAACGCCTGCTCGACGGCGGCGGTCAAAGAGCGGGAGGTAATGTAGCGGCCATTGATAAAGATCGTCTGCTGATTGCGCGAGCCGCGGGCGATCTCCTCATTGCCGATGTAGCCGTTGATTTTAATGCCGTCGGCTTCCCGTTCAAACCAGGTCACCTGCTCGGCGGTCTTGCGATTGTAGACACTGCGGATGACATCGAGCAACTTCCCGGTGCCGTAGGTCCGGAATACAAGCTTCTCGTTGTTGTAGAAGGTGAAGGCGATCTGGGGCTGAGACAGAGCCAGCCGGGTCAGGATATCCGTGACGTTGGCCGTTTCCTTCTGCGCGGTCCGCAGGAACTTCAGCCGGGCCGGGACATTGTAGAACAGATCCCGGACATCGATGATCGTGCCCTGATCCAGGGCCGAGTATTTCCGGAATTTTTCCTCGCCGCCTTCGTAGAACACCTCCATGCCGTCCTGTTCCTCTTTGGCATGGCTTTTCAGCAAAGTGCGCGAGACAGCGGCGACACTGGCCAGCGCTTCGCCGCGAAAGCCCAGGGTCATGATATCGAAGATATCATTAATTTCTTTGATTTTGCTGGTGGCATGGGGCAGGAAAGCCCGTTCCATGTCCGCATTGCGGATGCCGTGTCCGTCATCGAGAATGCGGATCAGGTCCAGACCGCCGTTGACTACTTCAACGGTAATATTTCGGGCGCCGGCATCGATGGAATTCTCCACCAGTTCCTTCACCACCGAGGCGGGCTTCTCCACGACTTCCCCGGCCGCGATCTTGGAGGCCGTTTCCTGACTGAGCAGGTTGATTCTGAATTCGGGCACGTTAATCTCCTTTCAGCTGATTTTGCAGTTCATACAGCTTCATCATGGCTTCCATGGGACTCATGGCGTTGAGGTTCAGTCCGCGCAGTGCGTCCAGCACTTCCTGGGCACAGCCGCCGCCTTCATCCAGCAGCACATCCATGAAGTTCAGCTGCTGAATCCGCTCGGTTCGCTCCTTGATCTTCTTCTTTTTCCCGGAGTCTTCCAGACCCAGCAGAATCTCGCGGGCCCGCTGGATGACTTCCTGGGGCAGGCCGGCCAGCCGGGCTACTTCGACGCCGTAGGATTCATCCGCGCCGCCGGGAATGATCTTGCGCAGGAAAATGATGGACTGACCCACTTCCTTCACGGCAACGGAGTAATTGCGCACGCCGGGCAGCTGTTTCTCCAGGGCGATCAGTTCGTGGTAATGGGTGGCAAAGAGGGTTCTGGCCTTGATGCCGTCTTCCTTCATCAGGTGTTCGGTCACTGACCAGGCAATGGCCATGCCGTCGTAAGTGCTCGTTCCCCGCCCCACTTCATCCAGCAGGATCAGGCTGTCATGGCTGGCGTTCTTAAGGATATTGGAGACTTCGGTCATTTCCACCATGAAGGTGGACTTGCCGCCGGACAGATCATCCGACGCGCCGATGCGGGTGAAGATCCGATCGGTGACGGACAGATCGGCGGACACCGCCGGAACGAAGGATCCGATCTGAGCCATTAAGGTGATTAAGGCCACCTGGCGCATGTAGGTGCTTTTTCCGGCCATGTTGGGACCGGTGATGATCAGGAAGTTGTTCTTCTTAAAGTCCAGCAGCGTGTCATTGGCAATGAATTCGCCGCGCGGGATCATGGCCTCCACGACCGGGTGGCGTCCGTCGGCAATCTTTATGACGCCCTGATTGTTGAACGACGGGCGGACATAGCTGCGATCCAGGGCAACCTTGGCAAAAGCGGCGTAGCAGTCCAGCTGGGCCAGAACTGCAGCGGTCCGTTTGAGCCGTTCCGTATTGGCTTCAACCTGGTCCCGCACCTGGACGAACAGGCTGTATTCCAAATCCTGGAGCTTTTCCTCGGCGCCCAGGATTTTTTCTTCCATTTCCTTGAGTTCCTCGGTGATATAGCGCTCCGCATTGGCCAGGGTCTGCTTGCGCACATAGCGCCCTTCCGGGATTTTTCCGAAATTGGCCTTCGTGATTTCAATGTAGTAGCCGAACACTTTGTTGAACCCGACTTTCAGGGAAGAGATGCCCGTGACGCTGCGTTCCTGGGCTTCCAGCTGAGCGATCCACTGGCGGCCATGGCGCTTGATGTCGCGCAGCTCGTCGACGCCCTTGTCATAGCCGGCTTTGATGATTTCGCCTTCCTTCGACGAGACGCCGGCGTCCTCTGAAATGGCCCGCCCGATCAGATCTGCGATATCGGCCAGTTCATCGAGTTCTTCGCGCAGTTCTTCCAGCACGCCGTACTGCACCTGTCCCAGCAGCTGCTTGACTGTGGGGATCCGTTCCAGCGACTGCTTCAGGCTGAGCAGCTCCCTGGGATTGATGTTCTTCTGGGCCACTTTGCCTGACATCCGCTCGATGTCATAGACGCCTTTGAGCGTCTCGCGGATTTCCTCGTTGAACCCGATGTCCCGGTAGAGCGCTTCCACGGCGTCCAGCCGGTTCTGGATCTCCTGCTGCACAATGAGCGGCTTTTCAATCCAGCGCCGCAGATTGCGTGCCCCCATGGCCGTCATGGTCTGGTCCAGGATCCAGATCAGGCTGCCGCGCTTGGACTTGTCCACGATGTTTTCCGTCAGTTCCAGATTACGCCGGGTGTTCAGATCCAGCGCCATGGTATCGGAGACGGCATAGGCTTCCAGGGTCGTCAGATGAGACAGCGACATTTTCTGAGTGCTTTTCAGATAGTTCACCAGCCCCAGGACGCACTGCTTGCCGTTATAAGGGACGCTGCCCTGGATGTGGGTAAACTCATGATGGAGGACGGCGTCCTCTTCCAGGGGCAGCAGATGCCCCTGCAGGGTGACTGCCGTGCGGACTTCCCGGCGGACCAGTTCGGCCACCTCGTCTTCTTCAAACAGCAGGATTTCCCGGGGATCGTACTTGGCGATTTCCGAACGGAGAATTTCCAGATCATAAGGAAAGCTGGCGGTCAGAAAATCACCGGTGGTGATATCGGTGACAGCCAGAGAGATTTCCGGATAGGAGCCATTGCCTGCGCCTTTTTTGATCGCCATCAGATAGCTGTTGGCATCCTCGGTCAGGAAGGTTTCATCATTGATGGTACCGGGCGTAATGATCTTGATCACATCGCGCCGGACAATGCCCTTGGCCAGGGCAGGATCTTCCATCTGCTCACAGATCGCGATGCGGTAGCCTTTGTCGACCATCCGGCCGATGTAGTTTTTGGCCGCATGGTAGGGAATGCCGCACATGGGGGCTCTCTCCTCCAACCCGCAGTCCCGCCCGGTCAGAACCAGTTCCAGTTCCTTGGACGCCACCTGGGCATCCTCAAAGAACATCTCATAGAAGTCACCCAGCCGGAAAAACAGGATACAGTCCGGGTATTCTTCCTTTAACTTGAAATATTGCTGCATCATGGGTGTCAGTGCCATGTGAATACCTCTTTTCTGCAATTTGCGCGGAATCCCGCAGGATCCCGCCGTGGGAGCATGGATTGCCCCAGGTTGCGCCGACACCCTTTTCAGGACTGTCCGGCGCGGCTTTCCCGGTTTGTGCGGGAAGCCATAGTATAACTGTAGCACAGGTTCCAGCCCTTGCCAAAGTAAGGGAAACCTGCAGCGAAAAAAAACTATGCGGCCGGTCCGCTGGGGCGAGAAGACCGGGAGACATAGTTTTTTAAGTCATGGGATGAACCGCTGTTTAACTGCTGTGTTCGACGGCTTCTCCATACAGATTGAAGGAATTTGCCCGGGTGATGCGGACCGGAATGAACTGCCCCACCAGGTTGGCATCCCCTGGGAAGTTGACGAGCTTGCCGGTACGGGTCCTTCCGGAAAACACAGTTTCGTTGGTCTTGCTGGGACCTTCCACCAGTACCTCATAGATCTGCCCCACCAGGGCCTCATTGCGCTCCATGGCTTTGCGGTTGACCACTTCCACCAGACGGTTGAACCGTTCATGCTTGACTTCATCGGAAATCTGGTCCGGCATGCGGTCAGCCGGGGTGTTATTGCGATTGGAGTAGATGAAAGTGAAGGCCAGATCATAGCCAACTTCCTCACACAGACTCAGTGTTTCCGCAAAGTCTTCCTCGGTTTCTCCGGGGAATCCGACAATGATGTCGGTGGAGATGGCGACTCCGGGAAGTTCCCGGCGCACCGTGCGAATCAAATCGAGATAGGTTTCCCGGTCATATTTGCGGTTCATGATGTTCAGAATTCGACTGGAACCGCTCTGCACCGGCAGATGAATTTGCTCTGTGATGTGTTCTGATTCCTTCATGGCACGGATCACTTCAAGATCGATGTCCTTGGGATGGCTGGTCATGAAGCGAATCCGGCGTACGCCGGGGAGGTCATTGACCATGCGCAACAGCTGAGCGAAGCTCACCGGTTCCTCCAGGCCCTTGCCATAGGAATTGACGTTCTGACCCAAGAGCGTGAATTCGACATAGCCCTGAGCAATCAGCTCGCGGATTTCCTGCAGAATGGCCTGGGGGGTTCGGGACTTTTCCCGGCCGCGGACATAGGGCACGATGCAGTAGGAACAGAAATTGTCGCAGCCGTACATGATCGTCACATAGGCCGACAGTCCGGATTCGCGTTCTACCGGGACCCCTTCCACAATCCGCTGCTCATCGGACAGAATTTCCCGGACCTGAACTTTGTCCCGCTTGGCCTGGAACAGATATTCCGGGAACTTCCAGGCATTGTGGGTGCCAAATACAATATCAACATATGGATAGCGCTTCAGGATGTGCTCCGCCACGCCCTGCTGCTGCATCATGCAGCCGCAGACTGCGATGATCATCTCCGGATTCTTCTCCTTGAGTTTTTTGAGCATGCCCAGATTACCGTAAACTTTCAGCTCAGCATTTTCCCGGACACAGCAGGTGTTGAAAATGATACAGTCTGCCTGATGCTTGAACGGAGTGGGTTCATACCCCATCCCCTTCAGCATGCCGGCCAGCTTTTCTGAGTCTTCTTCATTCATCTGGCAGCCCCAGGTTTCAATGAAGTACTTCAGTCCCTGTCCCATGGGCTTTGCCTTGTCCGATTCCAGTGGTTTATACATAAGGATTCCATGCTCTGCCGAGCCGGAATCAGTGTGATTCAATGCGCTTTGTTCTTCAGATTTGCTATGTTTCATTTCAGTTGTCACGGGAAATCACCTCTTCCATCTCGATATTATAACAGAAATCGACCACCTGTTCCAATTCTATGGGGAACGAGATTGAGCGTCTGTGAAATGGTCATTGCCGGGATCTTCATCATCAGTTATGATGCAACGACAATGTTTTCCGTTAAATTCTTCCAAGTCACGCTCATCCTGGCGATGGATAAAAGCGATTGTCGTATAAGTCTGCCGGTTTGTGCCTGGCGCGTTTGTTGTGAGCGAATTAATTTCGAATCGGATGGAACCAGATCCGTTCGATTCTGGCAGACTCCAAGTTCCTCCCAGGATTGACATCCATCACCCACTGAGTAATGCAGTCATAAAGAAAGACCCTGCCCTTCGGACAGGATCTATGTTCATGCAGATTTTGATACAAAAATAAAAAGCCCTCTCTGGCACAAATGTGCTGAGTGGGAGTGAATGAAATATTGAATTCTGCAAATGAGTATTTTAACTCGTTTATCTTTGCGCTTGAATAATTCTTAGTAGTTTCGCTACTCCCAAAAGCATTGTACAAAGTTTTAGTAGTAACGACTCTAATTGTTTTGTTAACAGCAGCACTTGCTATTTGTTAATTTAAACAGCTTATAAACACATCAGAAAGAATAGTCCAGATTTGAATAATTTCCTATAACATAAAAAATTAATTATATTTGAAATAATAAGTACCTTGACTTGTATATAGGCGTGTGTTATATCTTAGTTAATTAAAGCAATTTGTGATAATAAACTGAAAGACCAATGCTATTTACAATCCTGCCTGAAGGAGTCTGTAATGAAAAAAGCCTTTGTCTCTTCACTCTTTGTAGCTTTGTTATTACTGTCTTATTTTCCGGTATATGCTAACGTCTTCGGCTATAATCTACAAAATGGTATCGATGTTATTTACACATGGAACCATTCAACAGCAACTACTCATATTAATGATGAAATTAAGTACGCTAAGGAAAACTGGGAATACCCTGGATGGTGGAACCCAATTGATTTTGTTGCAAAATCAACTAATTCATCCACTAATATGGACCTCTGGGCTTATCCAGCTGCCTATTTTGATGAAGGTGTAGTTGTGTATACTCAGTTTTATCAAACCGGTTATCGTCCCGTGAGTCCTAGCAGTGAAGATTGGTATTGGTGTAAAATATCATTTAATTACGAAGATCCTGCTTCTTATTACATCCGTAAAGGAACTGTCATTCATGAAATTGGACATGCTCTTGGCCTGGCACACAGAAATAGCACTCCCTCATCCATTATGTGTCAACGTTCGTATGGAAGAACTGTTCAGACCGTTCAATATTCAGACAATATGAACCTTCTGAATCTGTATGGCTATTAAGGGAAGGAGATTAGGATGAAAAAAATAATTATTTCAGGTTTTATTCTCATGGCACTTCTTACTTCTTGCGCCACTCCACCTTCTATACTTTCAACAGATGGCCCCCCCCTCTCCAAGGAATCCATGGGGAGTGTTTCAAGTACATTTCCCACAGCATCTCTTACTTCAGACAGAACTTTTGTGTACGAATCCTTACCCAAGGAAATATACAATCAAAAGATTATAAAAATTCAATCTGAAGCAGAATTAGCATATAATGCAATGGACCCTACCGTGCTTTATCAAAGGTTTCCCGACATTGTAACCGCTGAAGTCGTCTCAATCGGAGTGGGTAGAAATTATTCTGACACAAAAAAAATGAATACTATGACTTTTTCTCCGATTACTATTAAAGTGGAGCGAGTTTATAAAGGTTCTTACTTTAAAGAAGGAGAGACAATCAGTCTCTTCGTCAATGGCGGCTACCTTCCTTACCGAGAGATGGAAAAATCATTTCATCCGGATGATGTGAAAGCTCAACAGACGAAGCAAACCCTTAGTGAAGCAGAGAAAGATTCCACCTGGTATTTTGATGAAATAGATGGCAGAAGCTTCCTGAAAGTAGGGAAAAAATATCTCCTTCATGTTCATCAGAATGACTATAACGAACATTTTATCTCTGGATGGGGATTGGGAATCCAGGAAATCAATCCTGATACAGGCAAACTGCCTTCCCTTCAGTCTGTGGCTGAATATATGAAAAAACTCAAGTAGCAGTGCATAGTACAAGCTAAAGCGGTGAACAAATAACGCCTTAAAAAAATCAGCGGTATCCAGTATTTCACTCGTCTTTTAAAACGAGTGAAATACTGGATACCGCTATTTTACTGGACTTTAAAGGTCAGAATTAAGCATCCAGAAGATGGCCTTCCACCACCAAGCTATCGCCCAGGACGGGAGGGGGTGACCTACACCCTATCAGCCTGGCTCAAACGAGATAGTGTGGCATCTTCAACCGGCGGGGGAGCTTATTTACGGGTCCAGTACAACAAAAGTGACGGAATCTCCGGTTTCCTCTACAGTCCCTACCTCACGGGCACTCAAGAAGTCTGGGAACGTCAGGAGTTCTCTTTCACTTTGCCCTCTGACGCTGCTTCCTCCACCGTTTACCTTGGCATCGGGATTCGGGAAGCCACCGGCAGTCTCTGGGTGGATAACATCCAGCTCGAAGAAGGCACCCTGGCCAATCGGTATAACCTGATCGAGAATGGTGATTTCACCCATTAGGGATTAAATTGGACCTCCTGGTATGACTATTCCCCTGATGCGGCTGTCATCACCACGACGGATCCAGCTCACCCCACGTCCTTAAGCGGCCAGGTTTATCCCATCACCGGGGACTCAACTTTTAATAAGGCCATCGCGCAAATCGTCAAGGTCTCGGGGGGGTATGAGACCAAGTTCCGCTATAAGTATGACGCCTCGGGCAACGTCGGCCTGATTTCAAGTGTACTTACACTGCAAAACCCATCTTACCCTGCAAGAGGTAAATCTGTTGTGCAATCATTAAATTGGATCAATCTCTCTAAGATTATTTCTACATTTGGGCTGAGTTTGACAATTTCGACTTATAACGGACGAATTCTTCAAACCGAATTCATTCTTTATTACAAGGGAATCGCCGATGGGCGGATATCGCAAGGGATGGCCGAGAAGAATCGGATCACTGATGTTTCTGGTAGATCCACTGACTTTTGTTGTACATGGTCTTGAAGCCGTGCTCCTCATAAAGGGAAATGGCCCGGATATTATCCTCATAGACCTCCAGCATGATCTGTCGTATGCCCTGCTCTCTGGCAGCGTTCAGCAAGGCATCCAGCAGGATGTGTGCCAGTCCTCTGCCCTGATAGGGCGGCAGCACCCCGAAGTTGACCAGATAAAACGCAGAACTGTTGGTGATGATCTGGCCATAGGCACAAGGGGTTCCATCCCATCTGAGAAGCAGAGACAGTCGATCAATGTAGCTTTTATTCTTCATTTCCGTCTGGACGTCGAGCCAGACCAGCGGGGTACGGCTTTTATCATGGAATACGCCGTTTTGAATGTTTACCCGGTCGGTCATGTCCTGAGAGGATTCGACCGGGGCGATTCGGATGTGCTCCAGGATCTCTTCCGGCAGAGGATGACTCCGGTGAAACTCCAGAGGCAAATTCATGACCCGATGGTTTTTTTTCCGCAGAAATCCGATATGTTCCAGCACGCTTTCATTCAGCGGCTGGTCACAGGTATGATATTCAAATTTATCATGCATCAGCTTCAGACTGACTTTATCGAAGCATTCAGTCCGGATGAAATGGTAAAGCTCGTCCTGAGGCAATTCGACCCGGTCATCGAGAATCATCGTTTCGATGGGATGGACGACAGCTGCTTTCTTATAGCTCAGATAGAATACCGGCACCTGGCGATAAAACACCAGTTTGTCCACGGAGCGGGCTGTCATCCGCGAGATAAAATTCTGATCAAATGTCTGGGGCTGCGCCGGTTGATTCAGCGTATTAAACAGTGCTG
>JABNAD010000632.1_pt1 | contig 18360 bp, 17 predicted proteins | sample 7240381 | NCBI WGS metagenome assembly JABNAD01 (sample SAMN11332834, study PRJNA596920) | anaerobic digester metagenome | biome: digested sludge; isolation source: digested sewage sludge-derived enrichment culture grown on H2/CO2 | place: Germany: Goettingen
CTCCTGCCGCTCGTCAAAGGTCATATCCAGCACGCGTTTTTTAAACAGCACCGCCACGATAAGCACGCCCACTGTAAGGCTGACTGCCACTCCGAATACCATGCCCAGTTTATATTCCATTTCTATTCCCTCCACGATGTTTCAGTCTGAGGACAGTATATCTTGCATCCGACAATATGTCAAGTATATATTACATATTGTCGTGATTTAGAGATAGTTATTTCTCTCCTGCTTCATAACTCTGCGGAGCGTAGGTTGCTCAAATCGCCAACCCGGCGTATGCTGAGGGTACAAACAAGACATCCGTGAAAAGGAAAGGATCGGGCGATGAATCACTATGTAACAGGCAGTACCATCCGGGAACTGCGGGAAAAGAAAAAATTGACGCAAAAGCAGCTGGCAGATCAGCTGTGTGTCAGCGACAAGACCGTCTCAAAGTGGGAGACAGGCCGGGGCCTGCCGGATGTTTCTTTGCTGGAACCGCTCTCCGCCGCGCTGGGCATTTCCGTGGCGGAGCTGCTCTCCGGCGAATGCTTCACCAACGCCAACCGTTCCGGCAACCTGCTGCGCAGCAAATTTTACGTCTGCCCCATCTGCGGCAACGTCATCTGGGCTGCGGGCGAGGGGGCTTACTCCTGCTGCGGCGTGAGCCTGCCGCCGCTGGAGGCGGAAGAACCGGACAACGCCCACGAAATTCATGCCGAGCGCGTGGAAAACGAGTGGTACGTGACGGTAGATCACCCCATGACCAAGAGCCATTATATCAGTTTTCTTGCCTTTGTCACGGACGACCGCGTGCAGATTGTGCGCCTCTACCCGGAGCAAAGTGCCGAGGCCCGCTTCTTTGTCCGGGGGCAGGGGCGGCTCTACGCCTATTGCAACCGCCACGGGCATTTTACCCGCCGGATGTAAAAGCCCGCCGCACAATTGAAAGAAAAAGGGGCGCGGCGGGAGATTCAACACTCCCGCCGCGCCCTTCCTGTTTGGTCGGTTTCTACTTCTTTTTCTGTTTTCCCCGGCCGGACTGTTCAATCTGGCCATACAGCCATTCCAGCGCGTCGCTGAGTGTTCCCACCTGATCGATCAAGCCCAGACGGACGGCCTCTTCGCCGTATACCACGCTGCCAACGTCCGCCGCCATCTCTCCGGTTTTCAGCATCAATGAGAGGAATTTCTCCCGGTCGATGGCGCAGTTGCGGGTGACAAAATCCACAATGCGGTCTTGCAGCCGCTCAAAATAGTGATAGGTCTGGGGCGCGGCGATCACCGTTCCGCTCATGCGGACGGGATGAATCGTCATAGCGGCGGACGGCACGGCAAAGCTCCGCTTTGTAGATACCGCCAGCGGGATGCCGATGGAATGGCTGCCGCCCAGCACCAGCGACGCGGTGGGCTTGCTCATGCCGGAGATCAGCTCCGCGATGCCAAGTCCCGCCTCGATGTCTCCACCCACGGTGTTTAAAAGAAACAGAACACCGTCCACCTCGTCGGATTCTTCCAGCGCCGCCAGCAGGGGCATGACGTGCTCGTATTTCGTGGTTTTTGTATTGGTGCTGGCAGTCATGTGCCCTTCGATCTGCCCGATAATGGTGAGACAGTGGAGATTTCCCCGCTTCGTCTTCGTGGTGACGGAGCCACTGTCCACAATCTGCTGCTGCCAGGTTTCCGGGCCGGTTCCGCCCTTGTCCGTTTTGGAATCGGCGTCGTCATTCTCCGCCGCTTTTTCGGTTTTTGTTTCTTCTGTCATGGAATCCCTCACTTTCTCTTTTATCTTTTGCAGAAATTGAGAAATTAGCCGGGTTTCCTTTTTGCAGGAGACGTGCTATAATATTCAAAATTATAAAATTGTGGTTTTCACATCTCCAAATTGCCATCGCCTGCGCGTCCATTTTTTATGCAAAAAGGGATGCTGTGCGGCGCGGCAAAAGATAACGGAAGGCATCTTTGATTTCCGAAAGGAGTTTTTATTTTGAATACACAGCGTATCGTGGTGAAGGTGGGTACCTCCACTCTCACCCATGACTCCGGCGCGCTGAATTTGCACCGTATGGAACAGCTGGTGCGGATTCTGGCGGATCTGAGCGGAATGGGGCACCAGGTGATTCTGGTGTCCTCAGGTGCCATCGCCATCGGCACGGCGCGGCTGGCTCTGCCGGAGCGGCCAAAGGAGCTTCGGATGAAACAAGCCGCGGCGGCGGTGGGCCAGTGCCGCATGATGCATATTTACGACAAGCTGTTCTCTGAATACAACCGCACCGTCTCCCAGATTCTGCTGACGGGGGACGACGTGGACGATCCCATTCGTGCAGAACACCTTTCCAGCACGTTTGAAGCCTTGCTGGACATGGGCGTCATTCCCGTGGTGAATGAAAACGACTCCGTCTCCTCGGCAGAGATCGAAACCGGGCAGCATAAGGTGCTGGGCGACAACGACACGCTCTCCGCCATCGTGGCGCGGCTGTGCCGGGCGAACCTTCTGGTTCTGATTTCGGACATTGACGGGCTGTACGACGCGGACCCCCACACGCACCCGGACGCAAAGCTCATTCACCGGGTGAACGCCCTGACGCCGGAAATTTTGGAAATGGCCGGCGGCGCAGGCACTTGGCGGGGAACCGGCGGCATGGCTACCAAGCTCTCCGCTGCGAAGATCGCCATGGACGCCGGGTGCGACATGGTCATCACCAACGGTCAGCGGACGGAAGACCTGTACGGCATCGTGGAAGGGCAGGACATCGGAACCCGATTTTTGTCCATGAAGTAAGGAGGCGCGGAATATGACAGTTTTAGAGCGGCAGGGCCAAGCCGCAAAGTCCGCCGGGCGGACGCTGGCCATCGCGGGAACCGCGAAGAAAAACGCGGCTTTGGAGGCCATCGCCAAGGCATTGATCGAAAAGCAGGATTTGTGGCTGGCCGCCAACGCAGAGGACGTGGCCGCCGCGAAGGAGGCCGGGATACGTCCGGCTATGCTGGATCGGCTGACTTTGACGCCGGAGCGCATTGCGGACATTGTGGCCGGCGTGCGTCAGGTGGCGGCGCTGCCCGACCCTATCGGTGTGGTCACAAAAATGGAAACCCGGCCCAACGGGCTGATTATCGGGCGGCGGCGGGTGCCGCTTGGCGTAATCGCCATTATTTTCGAGGCCCGACCCAATGTCACGGTGGACGCGGCGGCACTGTGTCTGAAATCCGGCAACGCCTGCATTCTGCGGGGCGGAAAAGAAGCGATCCGCTCCAACCGCGCGGTGGCGGAGTTGATGCGGGGTGCGCTGGAAAGCGTGGGTCTGAGCGCAGACTGCGTCTCCTTGGTGCAGGACACCAGCCACGAAACCGCAGACGAGCTCATGAACCTGACCGCCTATGTGGATGTGCTGATTCCCCGGGGCGGCGCAAATCTGATCCGTTCCATTGCGAAAAACGCCAGCGTGCCGGTGATTCGCACCGGCGAGGGCGTGTGCCATGTGTACATCGACAGCGAGGCCGACCTTGACATGGGCGCGAAAATTCTCTATAACGCAAAATGCTCCCGCCCCTCCGTGTGCAACGCGGCGGAATGCGTGCTGGTGGCGCAGGATGTGGCGGCGGAGTTTTTCAAAAAAGCCCTGCCCCTGCTGAAGGAAAAAAACGTGGAGCTGCGGTGCGACGAAGCCGCCCTCTCCCTCATCGGCGGAGACGCTGTGGCGGCGGCAGAGGCGGACTGGGACGCGGAGTATGATGACTATATTCTGGCCGTTCACATCGTAAAGGATGCGGCGGAAGCCATCGACTTCATCAACACCCACGGCACCGGCCACTCCGAAAGCATCATCACAAAGAACTACTTCACCGCCCAGCACTTTTTGGACGCGGTGGACGCGGCGGCGGTATACGTCAACGCCTCCACCCGGTTCACCGACGGCGGCGAATTCGGCCTTGGCGCCGAAATCGGCATCTCCACTCAAAAAATGCACGCCCGCGGACCGATGGGTCTTGAGTCAATGACCAGCTGCAAATACGTGATTTACGGCGAAGGTCAAGTTCGGGAATAAAGCAAAGCGGTTTCGCAGAAACGAACTGCGGGCAGCAGACGGTTGGGATGCGCGATACACCCATACTTTGTCAGCTGCGCATGGAAAGGAATGGATACTATGGCGACTTATGGATTTATTGGCGCAGGCAATATGGGCGGGGCCCTTGCGCGGGCAGTTTGCCGCTCCGTCTCCCCGGACGAGGTGTTTCTGGCAAACCGCACCCCGGAAAAGGCAAAGGCACTGGCGGAGGAGCTGGGCTGCCGCACGGCGGACAATGAGGCGGTGGCCCAGAGCGCGGACTTTATCTTTCTGGGTGTAAAGCCCCAGATGATGCAGGAGCTCTTGGCGGAGATCGGCCCCATTTTGACCGAGCGGGAAACCCGCTTTGTTCTGGTGACCATGGCGGCGGGACTCACCATTGCGGATATTCAGAAAATGGCCGGGGACGCATACCCCGTCATCCGCATTATGCCCAACACGCCCTGCTCCATTGGCGAGGGCATGACCCTTTACGCCTGCGGCCCCGATGTGACGGCTGAGGAAGAGAAAACTTTCCTCTCCGACATGGCGGAGGCAGGGCGCTTCGTTGCTTTGCCGGAGCATTTGATCGACGCGGGCAGTGCGGTTTCCGGCTGCGGCCCGGCGTATGTGGATCTGTTCCTTGAGGCGCTGGCAGACGGCGGCGTGGCCTGCGGCCTGCCCCGGGCTGCGGCTATGGAGCTGGCGGCGCAGATGGTGGTCGGCTCCGCCCGGCTCCAGCAGGAGAGCGGTAAGCACCCCGGTGCGCTGAAGGACGCGGTCTGTTCTCCCGGCGGCACCACCATTCAGGGTGTTCGCACACTGGAGGAACACGGGTTCCGCGCGGCGGTCATGGACGCGGTCATCGCGGCCTATGAAAAGACGGCGGCGCTGAAAAAGTAAGGCGGCGCAACGGATAAAGTTCATCAGGCGGCAATTGCCGCCGACCACTCCACTTGCAGTCCGGCAGGCAAAAGGCCACATTTGATTTGAAAGGCGCATCGCGGCATTTGATTGCCGCGATGCGCCTTTTATGGTCTTGGGCGTTTATTCTCGGAAACCGGACAGACGGTTCCGCCCACTTCATTTGGGACAATCAATGCGTGATCCCGTAACGATTTTATTTCAGCTCGTCCATGCGTTCCAAAATCTCGTCTACCGCGTCCTCCAACTCCTCATGAGCCTCGGCCCAGTCCTCGTACTCCTCGCCCTCCATGTTTTTCGGCTCTCGCTCATCCATCTCGGCAATGCGCTCTTTGAGCGCTTTCAGACAGGTGCGCAGCTGTTTGGCGTTCATGGCTTGGATATCCGGCTCATCCTCAAAATACGGATTCAGGTCAATGATCTCCGCCATTCCCATTCTCCTTTCAGCGTTTTCTATGATACCGCAAACGCCGCGCATGGCTGTAATTGCAGCGTCCGCGTGCGAGATGCACCTATCATAGTCACTTCGCTCCAATTATAGCACAGGTGCAACGCGTCATTGTGCTATATTATTTTTATTCAAGCGCCAGCCTGCCTCAGTGGGTAGCCGCGCGGCTGCGTTTATTATAGCATTGCTTCGCACCGGCTGCAATGAAAAAACGCTTTGCATTTTTCCGCAGATGTGCTATGATTAAGCCGCAGCGCGGTTAACGCCGCGTTTGTACTCCATCCGGCCATGGGCCGATTTCATTTATTTAAGGAGATTGCTGTTTGAAGAAGAACAACGCCTTGGAGATTGTGGGCTGACCGGGAGGTTTGCTGAAAACAATCTCGTCAAGCCTCCCCTAAATTGACAGCCAACAATTTAAGGAGGATTTTACGCATGAAAAACGATTATTTGATTCGTCTGGAAACCAAAGCTGACTACCGCGAGGTGGAAAACCTGACCCGGGAGGCTTTCTGGAATGTCTACCGTCCGGGCTGTACGGAGCACTATGTCCTGCACGGCTACCGCGCAAGAGCCGATTTCGTCCCCGAACTGGACCTTGTCATGGAAAAGGACGGGCAGATCATTGGACATGTCATGTATGCCCGCTCCGCAATTACGGCGGATGACGGCAGCATGATTCCCATCATGACCTTTGGCCCCATCAGTATTGCGCCCGCCTATCAGCGCACAGGCTGCGGGACGATTCTTCTGCGGTACTCCATGGAAAAAGCCAAGGAACTGGGCGCGGGTGCGCTGGCCATCACCGGCAACATTGGATTCTACGGAAAGTCGGGCTTTGTGGTCGCCAGCACAAAGGGCATCCACTACTATGCGGAGCCACGGGAAAACGAAGTCCCCTATTTCTTGATTAAAGAGCTGGACAACGGTTTTCTGGATGGAATCACCGGCGTTTACAAGGACCCGGACGGATACTTTATTGACGAAAAGGAAGCAGAGAAATTTGACGCGGACTTTCCGCCAAAGGTAAAGTTAAAACTGCCGGGGCAGCTGATATAATCCCGAATACAGGAAGGGGCGGTGAGCAAAGAATGCTCACCGCCCCTTTTTCCTTTTGATGCAGGCCCTCTGCACTGCGGGCCTGCATCTTCGCCGGAAACCGGCTTCCCTGAGATACCCATAGAAAAGTCTGCAAAAAGCCCGAACTATGCCAACCACAGCACCTGCGCCAGAAAACGCGGGTTCTGAATTCGTGAGAAAGTGGGTAAAGTGATTCTGAGTGTGCCGCTTTCCTCGTGGCAAAGCCGCGCACGCTGATTGATTGGAGGGGATTTCTTGAACGATGCAAAGCGAAAGAATCCAAATTGCCCATGCAGGTGGGTGAAGTGTCCCAGACACGGGGACTGCGCCGCCTGCCGGGCACATCATCAAACAGAGAAGCACATTCCGGTTGCATGCGACCGCCCAGCCAAACGAGCGCGGCACAAGCAGGAACCGTAACGCGGCAATTTCATCAATTAAAATCACGCCATTTTCTCAAAATGTGAATTGTCTTTGTACCTGCAGCGTCCGTGTGAAGACCGCCGCCGAAACAGCGGCTGGAAATCACGCTAAAATTGCAGAACGCGCCCGCCGCTTTCCTGCCCGTTCAGATGAAGCGGCGGGCCGTCATGTTTTCAGTTTGATCCGCCGTCACATATATTTGGCTCTAATTGTAAACCACATTATTTTTATTGGTTGACATATCGAACATGATGTGTTAGTCTCATTGTATACTTAAAATATGGAGTTGTGTTTACAATGAGCAAGACAAAAGATCTGGTACTGGTGAGCCTGTTTGCGGCGTTGATCGCCGCCGGTGCTTTCATTCGAATCCCCGTCCCCGTGGTGCCCTTTACCCTGCAATTCCTTTTTACAAGCCTCGCCGGAATCCTTCTGGGAGCAAAGCTGGGCGGACTGAGCGTGCTGTGCTACATTGCGCTTGGCCTGATGGGACTCCCCATTTTTGCCGGGGGCGGTGGCCCCGCTTATGTCCTGCAGCCCACCTTCGGCTATCTGATCGGCTTTGCCGTGGGTACCTATGTGACCGGCACCCTTGCGAGCCGGGGCTCCTGTCCCACCGTAAAGCGTCTGGCCATCGCGAACTTTATGGGTCTTTTGATCGTGTATGCCTTCGGCATGGTCTACTACTGGCTGATCTATCAATTTTACATCGGCACGGGAATCGGCTTTTGGACGCTGTTTCTGTATTGCTTCTTGCTGGCGGTTCCCGGAGATCTCGTCCTCTGCGGGGTCGCCGCGATTCTTGGAACACGCCTGCTTCCCGTTTTGAAGAAAGGAAGCGCAGTATCATGAATGTTACATCCGAACTGAAAAACCGCGTTCTGTCGAGAGAATTGCTGAACCGGGAGAGCATTCTCACGCTCTGTCAGGCTCCGCTTGACGAGCTTTGCTCGGCGGCGGACGAAATCCGGGCGCATTTTTGCGGAAACGGATTTGATCTTTGCACCATTGTCAACGGAAAGAGCGGGCGGTGTTCCGAGGACTGCAAATATTGCGCCCAGTCCGCCCACTACCAGACCCATGTGGAGGAGTATTCCCTGCTGGGTACGGACGAGATCGTGCGCCAGGCCAAGCACCATGCGGAGCAAGGCGTTCTGCGCTATTCCATCGTCACCTCCGGTCGAAAGCTGGGTGACGCGGACATATCGCAGGTATGCGAAAGCATTCGTGCCATCAAAACGTCCACAGATATTGAGGTCTGCGTCTCCTTTGGATTGCTGGATGAAGCGGCGTTTCGAAAGGTCAAAGCCGCCGGTGCCAGCCGCGTCCACTGCAATCTGGAGTCCTCCCGAAGCTACTTCCCCACCGTCTGCACCACCCATACCTATGACGAAAAAATTGAGACGCTGCAAGCCGCACGCCGCGCGGGCCTCTCCATTTGCAGCGGCGGAATCATGGGTCTTGGCGAAAGCATGGAGGATCGAATCGACATGGCGCTGACACTGCGGGAATTGGGCGTCAAATCCATCCCCATCAACTTTTTGAACCCCATTCCCGGAACGCCCTTTGCGGATAACGCTCCGCTTTCCGACGAGGAAAAGCGGCGCATCGTGGCCATTTACCGCTTCATTCTGCCCAACACCTCCATCCGTCTTGCAGGCGGACGGGGTCTGATCGTGGACAAGGGCGAGGGTTGTTTCCGCTCCGGCGCCAATGCCGCCATCTCCGGCGACATGCTCACCACTGCGGGAATCACCGTGGAAACGGACTTGCAGCTGCTTGACCGGCTGGGGTATCAGGCGAGGCTTTGGAATGAGTAAACATCTTTTTATCACCGGCACGGGAACGGACGTAGGCAAGACCTTTGTCTCCGGTCTAATCGTAAAAGCGCTGCACGACAGCGGTAAAAACGCCGCCTATTTTAAAGCCGCCATGAGCGGCAATGCCCGCGGCGAAGACGGGCGTTTGATTCCCGGCGACGCGGCCTATGTGAAAGGTGTGTCCGGAATCCCGCAGGCAACGGAATCCATGTGCCCCTACGTCTACGAAACGGCAGTCTCGCCCCATCTGGCCTCGCGGCTGGAGGGTCATCCAGTTCGGATGGACGTGGTAAAATCCGCCTTTGAGGCGGTATCCGCGGCGCACGACTATGTGGTCGTGGAGGGCAGCGGCGGAATCCTGTGTCCCCTCTGCTTTGACGGGGAAAAATTGCAGCTTGAGGACGTTGTCCGCGAACTGGCGCTCCCCTGTCTGATTGTTGCAGATGCAGGATTAGGAACCATCAACGACGTTGCGCTCACCGCGTTTTATATGCGGAAAAAGCACATTCCCATCAAAGGCATTTTCTTCAACCATTTCCATCCGGGAGACGTGATGGAAGAGGACAATCTCAAAATGTGCGAATACATGACCGGAGTCAAGGTGACCGCCTGCATCGAAGACGGCGATACGAACCTGCACATCTCCGCCGACGCCTTGACTTCCCTGTTTGAATGAAAGGGGAAACAGCATGATCTGGTATCCTTATCAACAAATGAAAACCATGCAGCCGCCTATCAAAATTCGGCGCGCCGAGGGCGTATATCTTTATCCCGAGGACGGCTCCCGGCTGATCGACGCCGTATCCTCTTGGTGGAGTACCATCCACGGATATCACAATCCGGTGCTGGACAACGCGATCCGCACACAGTTGGACAGCTTCGCCCATGTGATGCTGGGCGGCCTGACCCACGAGCCTGCCGAGCGCCTGAGCGCAAAGCTGCAGGAATGGCTTCCGGGCGATCTGAATCACTGCTTCTTCTCCGACTCCGGCAGCGTTGCGGTGGAGGTTGCCTTGAAAATGGCGCTGCAATACTTTATGAATCAGGGCGACACTCAGCGCACGATGGTTCTGGCTCTGGAACACGCCTATCACGGCGACACCTTTAAAACCATGGAGGTGGGCGACGACGAGGATTATCATTTTGTTCTCAACGCATACGGAAAAAGCAAGTATGTCGTTCACATCCCCACGGAAATCGACGTGTTGGAGCAGGCGTTTGCCGCGTACCACGATCAACTCAACTGCATGATCGTGGAGCCGCTGCTGCAAGGTGCGGGCGGGATGCGGATGTACGACGTCTCCTTCCTGAAGCGAGCGCGGCAGCTGTGCGATCAATACGGCGTTTTACTGATTTTTGACGAGGTCGCCACCGGCTTTGGGCGAACCGGGAATCGTTTTGTGGCCGATTTGGTGCTGCCGGACATTCTGGTGCTGGGCAAGGCTTTGACCGGCGGATACATCGGGCACGCGGTGACCGTCGCTAACGAAAAGGTATATCAGGGCTTTTACAGCGACGACCCCGCCCACGCGCTGATGCACGGGCCGACGTTTATGGGCAATGCGCTGGCATGCAGCGTCGCGCTGAAATCCATCGCCCTTTTTGAAGATCAAAACTATCTGGAAAAAATCAAAAAGATTGAGTCCGTCACCCGCCGGGAATTGATCGGCTTCACCGATCCCCGCATCAAAGAGGTGCGCATCATGGGCGGTTGCTCCTGCATCGAGGTACTGGACGAAAAAACGCTGGAGGGCTTCAAAGAGTTTGCCTATGAGCGGGGCGTTTTTCTCCGTCCGTTCCTGCGCTATCTGTATACCATGGTGCCCTACGTCATGGAAGAGGACGAATTGGTGCAGGTATTGCAGGTGATGAAGGATTGGTTCCGGCGCTGACACTCCGCAGCGCACCCCATCTTCACATGGTTTTATATAAGGAAAGGGCGGCTTAACGCCGCCCTTTTTGTTTCTTGGATCAGATGAGGCTTTCCTCCCAGCTTCTCAGCACAGCAAGCTGTTCCGGTGTATGGAACCAATGCTCGCCGTTTTCCATGACGGCAAGCCCGCAGTCAAAGCGGCGGACAAAAGCATCCACCGTGTTCCGGGTTGTCAAATTGTCCTGACCCGCATATAAGATTGCCGTCTCCGCACCCCATTGTAGAATGGGGTGCGTTTTTGCGTATTGAAGATAGCGCCAAGAAAGCGTTTCGCCAAAGTTGGTTGGAATCTCGCCCTCCCGTTCCAGCCGCTCTTCATCCACACCGGCCCAGAGCATCATACTGCGGATCAGCTTTTCCATGTCCAGCACCGGGGAGACGAACAGCGCCTTTTCCGGCGGCATATCGGCAAAAGCCAGCATAGAAAACCATGCGCCGATGCTGTTGGCCCGCAGACGGACACACTCCCCGCGTTGGCGCAGATTCTCCATGACTCCCCGCAGCTCCGGCACAACGTGCCATGGGTCAAATCCGGTTTCGCCCTTCCGCTCACCGTGTTCAGGCAGATCAATGGCCAACACCTGCCATCCTTTGGGGCAGGCCACTTCCGCAAACGCCGCGCCCTCTTCCTTGCAGCCGCATTTCCCATGGATGAACAGCCAAACGCGTTCTGAATCCTCACCGTATAAAACGGAAGGGATTTGATTGATTTGAAGATTTCTCTGCTTCATAGCTTATTTCCTTCTATCTGCTGCATAGTTGCAGCAACATCTTTTAAAATCAACAGCCGCATACTGTCCCGATCAGGCGGATTCGCATCCTGCAAAGCCGTCCGAATCCGCAAAATCAGCTTCGGTTTGGCCGCAGCCATTCCGGTCGCAGGACTAAAAAACTGTTGTTTAATAAATATTTATTATATAGGATAAATCTTCTTTTCACAACTTACCATGAAGCCACAAAATCCCCCGGCGTCTAAGACGCCGGAGGATTTTTCACACGCAGGGGCTTTTGGCAATCCGTGTCAGAGGTGCGTCAATAGACGGGGTTCTCCACCGTCACCTTGTCCACTTCCTGATACGGCGCCAACGTGGAAACCATCTTGACCTTGACATCATAGGGATTGTTCACAAAGTGGACCTCACCCGGCTCGATGTGGATCAAATCTCCGGCAGACAGCGTGTTCACCTTTCCGTCCACGATCACGTCTACCTTCCCCTCCAAAATGAAGAAGTCCTCTTCCATTACATTGTGGTAATGGGCGTCAAAGCTCTGACCGGGCATGAACTGCACCAGTGCAAAATTCATGCGAGGCCCCTTCATGAGATATTTCGGGCCGCTGTCTCCAAAGCGGTATTCCCGTTCACTCTCGTTGATTACAAACATGATAAACAATTCCTCCCAAATATAAGTCCCCCGGTTTAAAGGCCGGGCGCAATCCAGAGATTCCGTGTCAGCTTCCGGTCGCACAGGGCAAGCTGCGCCGCGTACACCTGCCGCCACGGGCCGTACAGTTTTTCATATGTCCGGTGATTCTCGGCGTTTGGCTGATAGTCTGCGTCCCAACGAACCGTGCGCCGCGCGCCCTCCGCGATGCTGGGGTACACCCCCACGCCAAAGCCCGCCAAAATCGCCGCGCCCAGCGCGGTGGCCTCCTTGACCACGGGTACGCGAACGGTCTTCCCTGTCACGTCCGCCAGAATCTGGCACCACAGGGGGCTCTTTGCCGCGCCGCCCGCAAAAATCAGTTCTTCCGGCTCGCTGCCGGTGGCCTCTTTCACAAGGTCGATATGCCCTTTCACCAGCATCGCCGTGTTCTCCAGAATTGCCCGATAAAATGTATACCGGCTAAACTTCTCCGGATCCAGATCAAAGTTGGTGAAGGTGGGGCTGGCCTGCTTCCAGTTGATGAAATTCATCACGTCGCTGAAGCAGCACATCATCCCGTAACTTCCGGCGGGAATTTTCTCCGCCTGCTCGTTCATCAAATCGTACGTATCCCGTCCCGTCCGCTCCGCCTCCGCCTTCTCCATCTGGCAAAAGCCGTCCCGGAACCAGCGCATCACCAGTCCCGGCTTGATCGCCAGCGCCTCATACTGCCACAGACCCGGCACCGCGTGGCAGTTCACCCGCACCCGGCACTCGGGGTCCGTCGCGCCGCTGTCGGTGTTGAATTCATACTGCCAGAAGCTGCCGCCAAACACCGCCGCCTGTCCGGAGCCGCACGCGCCTACGCCGATGGCGCCCAGCTGGCAGTCTCCGCCGCCAACGACCACAGGCGTACCCACCGCAAGGCCGGTGTCTTCCGCGCCTTTGGCGTTCACATGGCCAAGGACGGTTCCGCTCTCCGCCACCGGCGGGAAAATATCCGACCGCAGGCCGCACCGCCGGGCAATTGCCGGGTCCCAAGCCCTGCTGCGCAGATCCATCATACCTGTGGTGCTTCCGTTGCTGGGCTCCACCGCCATCGCACCGGTCATTTTATAAATCAGCCAGTCGTTGAACATGCCCACCTTCGCGGTCTTCTCGTAAATCTCCGGCAGCTTATTCTTCACCCATAAAATGCGGGGCAGTGCGCCCAGTGCATAGGTCTGGCCGCTTTTGCCATAGATTTCCCGCTCCAGCTGCGGGTCCGTTCGGATGAGCTGGGCCACCTCGTCGTTGCTGCGGGCATCCACATTGGCACAGGCCCAGATTTCCTTTCCGTCCCGGTCATAGAGCAAAATGCCCTCCCGCATACAGGTGGTGGAAACGGCGGCAATCTCCTCTGGAGCAATCCCCGTCTGCGCAAGAACTCCCCGAACGCATCCGCTGGCCAAGGCCCAGTTGTGTGTCCAGTCAAAATCCATGCTGCCGGGCCACCGGGGGTCCTCCGCGTGGGTCCACTCCTGCTGCACGCAGCCGATCTGGCCGCCGTCCAGATCAAAGATCACCGCACGGACGCTGCCTGTGCCCGCATCCACAGCCATCAGATACTTTCCCATTTCCTCCGCTCCTCACTGTTTCAATTTGGAAGTGCCGGGGTCCTGTTCTCCGCCCCGCTCCAGCAGCGCGGCGGCGGTTGTCTCGTCCGTGACCAGAGCATCCAGATACTTTCCCCGCAGCACTGCCAGAATCGCATCCACCTTCCGCTCTCCACCGGCCACACCAATCACATTTTCCATCTTTCGCAGGTCTTCCAGCGGCGTACTCATCAGCCGCTGCTCCACGTCCGACCCTACCGGGTTTCCGTCCCGATCAATAAAATGGCTCAAAATATCGCCCACCGCGCCCTGCATACTCAACACCGTGAAATCTGTTTTGCTCAGGATTCCATTCTGGATAATGGTGGCCTCATCCGACATTCCGCCCACGCCCACCACACTCATCTGGGAAAACTTCACCATCTGCTTGATTTCCTGTACACTTGGCTCCTGTTGCAGCGCCTCCACCATCTGGGGGCTGGACAGCAGCAGCGGAGCGGGGAGCAGATAAAGCCGGGCGTTAAAGGTGCGCGAAAAACCCTTTGGCAGGTAGTAGTTCACGCCGCCGGTCAGACTGACCACATTGACAGGCTTTTCCACCATGGTCGCCAGATGGTTCAGCACCCGGCTGGGGGTGTCGCCATAGCCCATATTCAAAAAGCAGTTGTCGTCCAGCCGGCTGGCAATATACATGGCCGCCGCGCGGGCGATGCTGGCGTTCAGATTTTCCAGCGTATCTCCCTCAGCCGGCACCACAAAAGCATCCTGCAAACCAAACCGGGAGATCAGCGCCCGCTCCAGCTGCATGCGGCGATCCCCCTCCTGCCGGATGGAAAACTGAATAATGCCGGTCTGACGCGCTTTTTCCAACAGATGGATCACGCGCGCGCGGCTGATTCCCAGCAGGTGGGATATATTTTGCTGAGTGTAGTTCTCCATATAATAGTACCACGTGGTCTTTATCATTAAGTGGTGCTCGTACTCGTCCGCCTGTTCCACAAAATTCCTCCCCCTCGACTTTGCAAAAGCCGACAAATGTTTTGCTTTTAATCAAATGATTGATATGTGAAGTATATCACCGAATATTTTTACTGTCAACGCCCCATTGACAGGAGCTTCCAAAAAACCCGCAAGTTGTGTATTTTTGACAAATATAAAAATCCGCATTTAACATAACCCACAATAAATCAGTTTCTTTTATAGATTTTCCCCGGTGAAGTGTTAAATAAATGTTTTAATTTTCCCGGTTTTACCGTGGAACCTTTTTCCTGCCTGTTGACAAATTATCTAAAATGTTTTAAGATAGCGCCATAAAGCAAAAGTATGAGTGTGCAAACTTTTGTTCTTTCGTTTACAGGAGGAATCTTCATGTCCACTGAACAGGCTTCTACCTCCGCGGGACAGCTGCTCTCCGTTCAGAACATCCGAAAGTCCTTCGGCCTCAACGCCGTGCTGAAGGGCATCAGCTTGGATGTGGCTCCGGGAGAGATTTTGGCGCTGGTGGGCGGCAACGGCGCCGGAAAGTCCACACTGATGAAGATCATCATGGGGATCTATACGCAGGACGGCGGCGACATCTATATTAAAGGAGAGCACGTTGTGCTCAACAAGCCAGCCCAAGCGTTGGCAAAGGGTATTTATATGGTGCCGCAGGAACCGCTGCTGTTCCCCAACATGACCGTGGAGGAAAACATCACCATCGGCTTTTCCCAGAACAAGGCAGAACTGCACCGGGAACTGGTCGCCACCATGGACGAGATCGGGTGGCATCTGAACCTGACCCGCCGGGCCAGCAGTTTGTCCATTGCCGAGCAGCAGCTGGTGGAAATCCTGCGAGGACTTTTGCGCCACGCGCAGATTCTGATTCTGGACGAGCCGACCAGTGCTCTGACCTTTGACGAGGTGGAAAGCCTTTTCAAATGCGTCCGTGATCTTCAGAGCAAGGGCATCGGTATCATTTACATCACCCACCGTTTGACGGAGGTATTTGAACTGGCTACGCATGTTGCCATCATGCGGGACGGCATCATCGCCGTGAAAGGCGCGGTGTCGGACTTCACCCGAGAGGATTTGGTGCGTGGGTTGCTGCCGCCGGACATGGACGCGTGCAAGGACGGCGGCTGTCCCGTCCCCACAGCGGTGGACTATACGAAAGCGCCGGTTCTGGAATTGCAGAATTTTGGAGGATATGGTTTTTCCGGGATTAATCTGAAAATCTACCCCGGCGAAATTCTGGGCATGGCGGGCGTGGTCGGCGCGGGACGCACGGAGCTTGCCACCACAATTTTCGGCATGGATAAAGTTCTGGGAGGCAAGGTGCTTTTAAACGGTCGGGATATCACAGGTCTGAAGACCCGGGCGGTGATTCAGGCGGGGCTGAACTATGTGCCGGAGGACCGGCACCTCAACGGTCTTTTTAAGATCAGCGACGTGGCCTGCAACACCTCCAGCGCCCTGCTGGGCGATGGGTCGCTTGGGAAGTTCCTGTTGAACCGCAAAAAAGAGCAGACACTCACCCAGCGGTATGTGGACGATTTCCGCACCAAGATCACCGGTCAGGAACAGGCAGTGGGCAGTCTTTCCGGCGGCAACCAGCAAAAGGTGGTCATCGCCCGGAGCCTCTCCACCTCTCCCCGGGTGATCATTCTCGACGAGCCTACCCGCGGCATCGACGCGGCGGCCCGCGGCGACGTGTACCGCATCATCCATCAGCTGCGGGATCAGGGCGTGTCCATTTTGCTGATTTCCAGCGATATGGAGGAAATCGTGGAACTGGCCGACCGCGCGGTTACCGTGTTTCAAGGGCGCGTCAACGGCGAGTTCAAGGGCGCGGACATCAATCAGGACCGTTTGATGGCGGCGGCGTTCGGAGTTTCTGAAGAAAAGGTGGCGAGTGGGTCTTGAGTTTTCTAAAAAAAATAGCTAAGGCGCGAGAACTGAGCAGCTTCTTATTTCTGGTCGCGCTGTTTTTAATTGTTGGTCTGATTAATCCCGCCTTTCTCTCCGGAACCAGCATCAGCGCCTGCTTCAACACCTCCGTGGTGTATACCCTGATCGCCGTGGGCATGGCGTTCGCCATCTTCATCGGGGAGATCGACGTGTCCGTGGGTTCCAATCTGGGATTTGTGGCAACCGTGGTAGGCAGTCTCCTGCGAGATGGAGCCAACTGGGCATTTGCCTTCACAGTGGGCATCCTCATCGGCGCGATCATCGGCCTGATCAACGGCTGGGGCGTGGCCATTATGAAAATCCCCTCGCTGATTTTTACCTTGGGCACCAACGGTGTGCTCCGGGGCATGATGTACATATACGCGGGAGGCGCGTGGGTGGAAAACCTGCCCAAGAGCTTCAAGGATTTCTCTTCCGTTACCTTGATCGGCGGCTTCACCGTGTACTACTGCTGCGCGGTGCTGCTGGTGGTGGGCGTACACTGCCTGCTGACCCGCACCCGGCGGGGCCGCTATTTTATTGCCGTGGGCGACAACGCGGGCGGAGCCACTCTGGTCGGCATCCCCGCCACCCAGACCAAAGTCTGGGCCTACGTGATCTGCGGTGTACTCAGCGCTGTGGCAGGCATCATCTTTTGCAGCCGCATCGGCTTTGTCACCTCCACCAGCGGCAGCGGCTACGAAATGAAAGCCGTGGCGGCGTGCGTGCTGGGCGGCATCAGCCTCACCGGGGGCGTAGGCAGCGTGATCGGCGCGGCCATCGGCGCGGTGATTATGGCCTCTATCAGCTATCTGCTGGTGTTCATGGGCTTTTCCTCCAACTATGATAACGCCATCACCGGCATTATCCTCATCACCATCGTGGTGGCCGACGCGCTGATGCAGCGCCGCAACGCGGTCCGCAATTGCCATGACCGCCTTGCCGCCCGTACAGCGGAATCCGCTGCCGTGAAAGGAGGCGCCCCGCAATGAGCCGTTTGAAACTGCCCGGCAAGAAGGTTTCCTTCACTTGGAATATGTTCCTCGTTCTGCTGCTGGTTCTGGAATTTGTAATCTTCAGCTCCGTGAATCCGAAATTCCTGCGTCCGGCACTCCTCTTCAACAGCATTAACGACTTTATCTCCATCTGTATCATGTCCCTGTTCGTCACCCTTGTAATGATTACCGGCGGCATTGACATTCAGGTGGCCTCCATCGTGGGCCTCACCTCCATCACCATCGGCGTGGCATGGCAGGACTTCGGCCTGAACATCTGGGCCGCTGTGGCGGTGGCGGTTCTTCTGGCGGCGCTGTGCGGCGCGCTGTCCGGCTTCTTCATCGCCTATTGCGGCGTGCAGGCCATGGTGGTCACACTGGGCGGAAGTTTTTTATACGCGGGTCTGGCGCTTCTAATCTCCACCCTTTCCAGTACGGAGAGCTATCAGGGCATCAGCGGCTTCCCCGATTCCTTTAAATGGATTGCCCAGTACAAGGTCTTCGGCGTAATTCCCTTTCAAATCGTTCTCTATCTCATTTTGGCGGTGCTGGCATGGGTGTTGCTGCACAAGAGCAAATACGGTCGGCGCATTTTCTTAGTGGGCGTGAATCAGCAGGCGGCGGAATACTCCGGCGTCAACAGCCGCTGGGTCATTATGTCCACGTACATTCTCAGCGCAGTCAGCGCCTCCATTGCCGGAACCATTCTCACCGCCTATCTGGGGACAGCCAAATCCGACCTTGGCAACGGCATGACCATGAACATGATCACGGCGGTGGTGCTGGGCGGAACCCTTTCCACCGGCGGCAAGGGCAGCATT
>JABNAD010000633.1_pt1 | contig 18357 bp, 21 predicted proteins | sample 7240381 | NCBI WGS metagenome assembly JABNAD01 (sample SAMN11332834, study PRJNA596920) | anaerobic digester metagenome | biome: digested sludge; isolation source: digested sewage sludge-derived enrichment culture grown on H2/CO2 | place: Germany: Goettingen
CCGCAGGTATTCGTCCGGTGATGATCACCGGTGACCACCGGATCACCGCCGCGGCCATCGCCAAAAAGATCGGTATTCTGACCGAGGGCACCGAAGCCGTGGACGGCGCGGTGATCGACACGATGAGCGACGAGGAGCTGAAAGCATTTGTGCCCAAGGTCAGCGTTTATGCCCGGGTGTCTCCGGAGCATAAAATCCGCATTGTGCGGGCTTGGCAGGAGCGGGGAAATCTTGTGGCCATGACCGGCGACGGCGTGAACGACGCCCCGGCCCTGAAGCAGGCGGACATTGGCGTGGCCATGGGCGTCACCGGCACAGAGGTGGCGAAGGACGCCGCTGGAATGGTGCTGGCGGACGACAACTTTGCCACCATCATCCGGGCTGTGGAAAACGGCCGGGGCGTGTACGCCAACATCAAGCGAGCCATTCAGTTCCTGCTCTCCGGCAACATGGCGGGAATTTTGACGGTGCTGTACGCATCCTTGGCGGGACTTCCGGTGCCCTTCGCGGCGGTTCACCTGTTGTTTATCAATCTGCTGACGGACAGTCTGCCCGCCATCGCGCTGGGTCTGGAGCCGCAGAGCGAGGACGTGATGCTTCAAAAACCCCGTCCCCGGAGCGAGGGAATCTTAACAAAGGATTTCCTTACCAACGTGGGTGTGGAGGGCTGCGTCATTTCCCTTGCCACCATTGTCGCGTTCCACATCGGCCTTTCCGCCGGCGGAGCGGCCACCGGCAGCACCATGGCGTTTGCAACCCTGTGTCTGAGCCGCCTGTTCCACGGGTTCAATTGCAAATCCGCCCACCCCGTTCTGTTCACGAAGAAGTTCTTCAATAACCGCTATTTGTTGGGTGCTTTCGCTGTTGGCGGACTGCTGCTGGGAAGCGTCTTGATGGTTCCGGCGTTGGAGCCGCTGTTCAGTGTGGCGGCGCTGTCTGCGATGAATCTGGGCGCTATCGTGGGTCTGGCCTTTGGCAGCATGGTCGTCATTCAGATTCTGAAAGCCCTTCGAAAGAAATAAGATTCTGATTGAAAATCTTTTATTCGTTCTTTTTAAAGCGGCCTCTGCCCTTTCGGGCAGAGGCCGTTTTACTTTGTTTCCGCCTTTGAACGAAGACTGCGCTTCGCTCCCTTTCCCCTCTTCCTTAGGCCGGAAGTCGTGAAAGGGAAAAGATACCTCATCGGTCAAATCCCAGATACAAGCACCCACCGATCACGATAAACACCCACAAATCATAGCGAAGCAGCTTGCCGAGCAGTGTATATAGTGCACGGATGGGACTCGTCCCGCCGCTGACTCCCCAAACGATTCCGCCCCAGATCAAAACCAACAGCACAATGCCCGCCACACAAAATGCCAGCCGAATCCCCCGCCGCTTGATGCGGATATCTTTCCAGATAGACAGCGTTCCCAGTCCCAGGCCGGCCAGTGCCAGTCCCGCCATCGGGCGGGCAGTGGCGCGGTAAATCAAGCCGGGCAGAACCTGATACGTCCGCGCCTGCAACGTCTTGAGCTGAGGAACCAGCGTCAGCTCAAGCACCACCCAAACTACTAAAATCACGGCGCAGACAGCCGCGAACGCGATCCGCTCTCGGCGGCGGTTCGGATAGGGAACCTCCACCGGACGCACACCGTAAATCAGGCCGTTTACATCCGTGCCCAGTGCCTGCGCCAGCTCCGTCAATGTCTCGATGTCGGGCTGCGTTTTGCCCGTTTCCCACGAGGAGATGGTCTGACGGGTAACGTGCAGCTGCTCCGCCAGCGCATCTTGTGTCAGATTCCGCTCCCTCCGCAGTCCTCTCAGATTTTTTGTAATTGCGTTCATTTCATCAGCTCCTGTCACCATCCTAGCAAACCGGCGAAAAAAAGTCACGCAAGGAATCCTTGCACTCCGATAAATGCAGTGAAAAGCCGGGCTTTGCCCGGCTTTTCGCTGTTTTATTCTCCTTGTGTCTGCGCCGCCGCGCCGCCCAGATCCACGTCTCCGGTTCCGGCGGAGGCGGAGGCCTTCGGTGCGCTTGACGCGCCGCCCAGCCCGAAATCCTTTTCCACGCTGGCGGTGTCCCGGTGAAGCATCGTCTCCATCACCCGGATATCGCTGTCCACATCCATGGCATCCGACTTATACAACTCGTCCAGCTGGTGTTCAAACCCCGCTACGATGGAATCCATAGTCTTTTCAATGCGCTGCTTCGCCTGACGCAGGTTTTCCCCCTCCACGCCCGCGGCATCGAACTCCGCATAGGCGTCCAGCAGCTTTTGAGTGGTGGGTAGATAGTAATTCAGGAACGTATCAATGCGGCTGCGCTTTTTCGGATCTTCCTCCACCGCGCGAAAAATGCGGGCGGTGATCTCTTCCAGCCGGTCGATTTTAGCGGTCAGCATCGGGTCGGCGATCCGGTCGTTGGCCCGGCGGATATTCCGCAGAATGCCGGAATATCCTTCCTCCGTCTCCTTGGGCGCTTCTTTGGGCGGTTCCTTGGCGGCGGACTGGGCCTCCCGCCGGCGCTTGAGTTCCGCATCCGCCTGACTGCTGCGGAAGAAGTATCCCAGCCCCTGATCGAGATATGCCCGACCGCCGAAATACCCTTTATCAATCATCTTTCCAAGGTCTTTTCCAATTCTTCTTTCGGACCAGCCCAGTTTCCTGCTCAAATCCGCCAGCGGGACGGCTTCAGCGTCTCCCATCACCGCCAGATACCGGGCATAGCGGCGCATATTGGCGTCCATTTTAAGTCCGCCGCAAAACATGCCCAAGCCGCCCACCGCGATGGCCATATATTGCAGCAAATCCCAGATGAAGCCGGACACATAGCCTGAAAACACCATGTTCGCCGGGTCGCTTGCGGAGAGCAAACCCACCGCCATCATGATGATGCCGATAATTTTCAGCGTTCGGGCATTGGACTTCTTGATCGCCGGAGACTTCACCATATTCTGCGCCGCGGTTCTGGCGCGACTGTCCGCCGCCGCATGGCGGGCAGCGTGTCCCTGCTCTCCCGCGTAATTCACCTGCAGGGGGGGTGGAACGGCAGCACTCCGCTTCTTTTTATTGTCGTTCCCAAACAGCTTTGAAAACAGCAGAAACAACGCCACAGGCCAAACGCCGATGGCGAACAGGAATACGATCAGCGCCCAAGAACCCCAGCCGCCCTCCTTCTGTTCCCCACCTTGGTTTCTACTCGGCATTGTCCTCACTCCTCTTTTTTCTTTAACTTTTCCTTAGACCCGTCAGGCCGCTGAAGGTACGTGTGATCCAGCTGACCCTGTAAATTTCCCAGCACCGCGTCCACATACTCCCGGCGCAGCGCGGCGCGCTCCTGCTCCTCCTGCTGCGTCAGTCCCTCCGGGGACTTGGCCTTGCGGGCCAGTTCGTTGATGCGGTCGATCTTTGTTTGCTCCATAGCTTCCTCCTGCTCAGGCATCTGCGCGTTCCCGCACAAACACCAAATCCATTTCCTCAACGTGTCCCGTGCCTCGCTGAACCGCCGGAAGCCAGCCTGCGTACCGCCAGCCCTCCGCAGCACGGCGGAGGATGACCTCCCGGTGGCCCTCCGTCTCAATGCCGATTCCGCCGAAGATGCTGTATCCGCCCATCTCCGCGTGAACGCGCTCAAATTCATATTCCAGCATGTCCAGCTCCTTATCCATAGCGTTTGAGGACGATGGAGGTGCGTCCCTTCTTCGTCACGCCGCCAACCGCCTCCACCAGAAACTTTCCAAGTCCCCGCGCAGAGACGGTGTCCCCCTCCGCCAAAAGCCGATCCGGCTTTGTGCACTCCTGCCAGTTCACCTGAACTTTGCCGCTTTCAATCAGCGACGCAGCCTTGCCACGGGCCATCTTAAAGCCGGTGGATGCCACGGCGTCCAGCCGCAGACTCATCACCGTGTCCCGAACTTCCTGACAGCTCTCCTCCGGCGCGGACAGCTCCGATACGTCGATGGCGCTGACACTCAGTTTCGCCCGGCCCGCCTGATCCCAGCTTTGGAGTAAAAAGTCCGCCACTCCCTCCAACACGATCAGGTCGCAGGACTCCTTCCCCGCCAAAATATCCCCCGTTTTCTCCCGGGTGATGCCCATGCCCATGAGGCTGCCCAAAATGTCCCGGTGCGTCAAATCGTACTCCGGGCGGTATTTCGCCCGCAGGCACCGAAGAGGGCTTTGCTCCGCCGCGCTCTCTTGATCCAGCCAATCGGGCAGAAACAGAAAAATTCTGCGCTCCGCGCCCTCATAGCCGCCGAGAGATACGTACTCCGTTTCCCGCGCTCCTGCCAAGCGCAGCAGCGTCTCGGCGGAGGCCCGCTCCTGCGGAGAGAGGAAATCCGTGGCCGTGGGAATATTGCGGTTGCGGCTCTGTTCCAGCTTGTCCAAAACGCGGGCCAGTATCAGCCGCTCGTCGCCGCTTTTTGCCGCCTTGTCCAGCAGCTTCGTTTTATCCATGCTGTAACTCCTGTGTGTGATAGAGCGCCGCGTAGGCGCCGTTTTTCGCCAGCAGTTCCTCGTGAGGCCCCTGCTCCACGATTTCACCGTTCTCCACCACCAAAATCCGGTCCGCGTTGCGGACGGTGGAGAGCCGGTGGGCAATAATCAGGGTTGTTCTGTCCTGAGCCAAACGGTCAAAGGTGGCCTGAATCTTCGCCTCGGTCACGCTGTCCAGCGCGGAGGTAGCCTCGTCCAGAATCAGAACCGGGGGGTCCTTTAAAAAGATCCGGGCGATGGAGATACGCTGCTTCTGTCCGCCCGAAAGAAGGGTTCCCCGCTCGCCCACATAGGTATCAAACCCATCGGGCAACGCCATGATGTCCTCATAGATTTCCGCCTCTTTCGCGGCCTGAAAAATCTCCTCTTCTGTGGCGTCGGGCCGACCGTAGCGAATATTTTCCAGCACGCTGGCCGCGAAAAGAAAGACCTCCTGCTGTACCACGCCCACATTGCGCCGCAGCGAGCGCTGCGTCACTTGGCGCACGTCCCTGCCGTCCAGCCGCACACTGCCCTCGGACACGTCGTAAAACCGGGGAATCAGCTGGCACAGCGTGGATTTTCCGCCGCCGGAAGGACCCACCACCGCCACCGTCTCGCCGGAGCGGATGTGCAGGTCGATTTCGCGCAGCACCGGCAACCCGTCCCGGTAGGCAAAGCTCACATGATCCAGATCAATGCGTCCCTCTACCCGGGAGAGATTTTCCGCGCCGGGAGCATCCTTCAAATCCGGCTCAATGCGCATCAACTCGGCAAACCGTTTCAGCCCCGCCGTGCCGTTTGCAAACAGTTCCATGAAGGAGGAGAGCTTGCGGATGGGGCTGACAAAGGTGGTAATATACAGGCTGAATGTGATGAGGTCGATGGTATTCATCTGTCCGCGCATGATGAGCCACCCGCCCACGGCAATCACCGCCGCCTGCAGCATGCATAGGAAAAACTCCATCACGGCGTTGAACCGGCCCATGGCCTTGTGAAACATCCGCTTGGAGGTTTTGAACGTCTCGTTAGAGGAATCGAATTTGTGCAGCTCCGCCTGTTCGTTGGCAAAGGCCTTAGCGGTGCGGATGCCGGAAAGGCCGGACTCAATGTCCGCGTTGATAGAGGCGGTCTTCCGCTTCACCGCGTCGGACGCCTCGCCCATGGACTTTCGGCAGCTCCAAACCACGGCAAAAAATACCGGCAAAATCAACGCAATCACCAGCGCCAGCCGCCATTGGATGGAGAACATCACCGCCAGCGCGCCCACAATGGTAACAATGGAGATGAACACATCCTCCGGCCCGTGGTGGGCCAGCTCCGTGATGTCAAACAGGTCGGCGGTCAGGCGGCTCATCAGCTGCCCGGTGCGGTTTTTGTCATAGTAGCCAAAACTCAGGTCCTGCATGTGGTGGAACAGGTCCCGGCGGATATCCGCTTCCACCAAAATGCCAAAGGTATGGCCGTAATAGCAGATCACATAACTCAGTCCAGCGCGGAGCGTAAACGCCGCCATCACGATAACCATGACCACAGTAAATGCCTGCCACGCATTGGCGGGCAGCAAGGTATACATGCACCACCGGGAAATAAACGGAAACGCCAGATCAATCAGGGACATGATCAGTGCGCAGGTGATGTCCAAAAAGAAAAGCCGCCGGTGGGGCTTAAAATAGCTGATAAAAATCTGCAATAAGGAACGTTCTTGAAATTCTTTGCCGGTCATGTCTCTCTCCTGTTTTTTATCCGATTCCTGTTCAGAACCGCGAAATTTCAATATAGAGTTGATTATAACACGCCCGTGTGCTCCGCGCAACAAGCAATCCCGGTCAAACGCCCTGCATCTGACCGGGATTTTATCCTTGATTCCCAAGCACTGCGCTCAGGAGATGGCCTCGCTTCCCACGGTGTAATCCGTCCACGGTCCGCTCTCCGGCCAGACAGCGGTGCAGTCAGAGAAGAAATAGGCACCCAGGCCGCTCCGCCACTTCTGCGCGTCGAAGTGCAGTACCGGCAGACTGTAACATTCCGTGTCGTGTCCGTAGTTTTCTTTAATGGAAAACAGAACGCCGTCCTTCCAGTAAAGGCCCTCCCGGTCAATATAGCCCTGCTCCGCCAGCTCGTCGAAAGTTCCGGTCAGAGGAGTCACACCGTGGGCCTGCCCAAACTGCCAGATAATCGCGGATTTTTCCGCGGCTGTCAGTTCTCCGGGAGCGCCGCTCAAATCCACGCCCACGTAGGGAACCGTGCCGCCGTCCTCCATTCCATTGAGTCCCGCATCCACGGCCCAGAGGTCGTCCAGCACCCGGAGATAAAGTCCGCACAGGTCGGCAAGTCTACCGTCGGGCGCTGTCTGCGCCCGCAGGGCCGAGACGTTCGCTAGCTGGGCGGGATACGTCTCTAGGACGTCGCCGGAGTATTCCACCTCCAATGTCATTCCGTCGGCAAGGTCTTCGGCGGCGGCGTTTTTTCCGTCCACTGTCACTGGAATCTCTCCCACCGGCAGAGTATACACGCCGTTTGCCGTTCCGTCCAGATCCGCCAGCAGCAGCCGACCGTCCGCCGCCCCGTCCACAATACGGCAGGTGAGAACCGCTCCGGCGGGCCGGGTTTCTCCGGTTCCGGAAGCCGCGCCATCCGGCAGGGTACTCCCGCCGCCCTGCGGTACCTGCCCGCAGGCGCTCAACACCAGACTCAGCGCCGCGAAAAACGGTAGAATTTGTCTATAATTCATTTCGGTTCATCCTCCTTTTCGGTTTGGACGGAGCCGTTCACCATTTCGTTCCACCTCTTTCAGATTTTGTGCGGATAAACAAAGATTTTTCTATTGACAAATCCATGAAAACGAGTAAACTAAACATGTGATTATTAAATTTAAAAAAGTTTAGGAGGTGGCCCCATGACGCAGCGAGAGCGCCAGCTGCTGAACTGGATCGAGGAAAATCCCCTGATTTCCCAGCAGGAACTGGCGGAAAAAGCGGGCATTACCCGCTCCAGCGTGGCGGTACACATCTCGAACCTGATGAAAAAGGGCTGCATTGCCGGAAAGGGCTACATCGTCCGCACCGAGCCATACGCAGCGGTGGTGGGCGGCGTGAACATGGACATCGGCGGCTGGCCGTCGGAATCCCCGGTGGCTCACGATTCCAATCCCGGACGGGTGCGCATGAGCCTTGGCGGCGTGGGGCGGAATATCGCACACAACATGGCCTTGCTGGGGATGGATGTGCGGCTTCTGACAGTGTTTGGAGACGATTTGAACGCCCAGAAGATTGCCGCCAGCTGCGCGGAACTGGGCATTGACGTGTCCCACGCCCCGTTTCTGTCGGGAGAGCACACGTCCACTTACCTATTTATTACGGACGAGCGTGGCGACATGGCGCTGGCAGTCAGCGACATGGATATTTACCAGCATCTCACCCCCCAGTTTTTAGCCCAGCGGCAAAAACTGCTGGACGGCGCGCAGGTGGTGGTGGCGGATACGAATCCCCCGGCGCAGACGCTTCAATATCTGGCGGAGCACTGCGCGGCCCCCATCTTCTGCGACCCAGTTTCCACCGCGAAGGCGGAGAAAATACGGCCCATCCTCGGCAAGCTCCACACCCTCAAGCCCAACCGCATTGAGGCGGAACTGCTCTCCGGTGTGAAGATCACCGACGAGGCGAGTCTGCGTCTGGCGGCAAAAACGCTGCTGGAAACCGGCTTGCGGCGGGTCTTTATCTCTTTGGGCAGCGACGGGGTTTTCGCTGCCGATCACGAGGGAAGCGTTCATCTGCCGGTCATCCCCGGCACCATGGTGAATACCACCGGCTGCGGCGATGCATTCATGGCCGCCATTACTTGGGCGTATCTGCAAGGTACGAATCTGGAAGGCACTGCCCGACTGGGTCTGGCCGCGTCCTCCATCGCCATGGAGAGCGGCGAGACGATCAATCCCGCCATGCGGGAGGAGGAGCTGCTTCGCCGGGCCAAAACCGGTGAGACGGCGTAGTCCTTTAAACGCCCGATTTTTTAAAACAAATTGCTATTTCTTGAACAAATTATACGTGGAGGAATCATTATGTTGAACAAATATCTGGATATCGCCCCCGAAGTCAAAGCCGCGCTGGACGCGGGCAAACCCGTTGTGGCTCTGGAATCCACCATCATCTCCCACGGTATGCCCTATCCTCAAAACGTGGAGACGGCGCTGAATGTGGAGAAGCTGATCCGGGACAACGGGGCCGTGCCCGCCACCATCGCCGTCATCAAGGGCCGCCTGAAGGCGGGCCTCAGCGAAGCGGAGATCGACTATCTGGGCAAGACCGGTCACGCCGTTCCCAAGGCCAGCCGCCGGGATCTGCCGGTGCTGGTGGCACAGGGCCGAGACGGCGCCTGCACCGTTACCACCACCATGATTATCGCCAACCTCGCGGGCATCAAGGTCTTTGCTACCGGCGGCATCGGCGGCGTGCACCGGGGCGCAGAAACCACCATGGACGTCTCCGCCGATCTGGAAGAGCTGGCCCATACGCCCGTTATGGTCATCTGCGCGGGCGCCAAATCCATTCTGGATCTGGGACTGACGCTGGAGTATCTGGAAACTCATGGCGTTCCCGTCATTGGCTACGGCACGGAGGAACTGCCCGCGTTCTACACCCGCAAATCCGGCTTCAAGGTGGACTATGAGCTGGACACGCCCGCGGAGCTGGCAAAGGCATTTCACGTCAAGCAGGAGATGGGCCTCGGCGGCGGCATGCTGGTGACCAACCCCATTCCCGAGGAATACTCCATGGATGCAGATGCTATCAACAAGGCTATCGACGAGGCAATCACCGACGCGAAGAAGCAGGGCATCCACGGCAAGGAGACGACTCCCTTCCTGCTGGCAAAGATCAAGGATCTCACCGGCGGCGACTCTCTGAATTCCAACATCCAGCTGGTGTATAACAACGCCCGTCTGGCCGCCAAGACCGCCGCAGAGCTGGCAAGCCTTGCAAAGAACTGAAAGTTGATATAAAATGAGCTGGCCGGGATACCCCGGCCAGCTTTTTTCAGGAGGTCTGTATGGAAACCGTATCATTTATTCCACCAGAGTCCACCGGAACCACACTTTGGGCTTTTATCGGCTCGCCTTGGGGGATTCTCGCTGTGTGGCTGGTACTTATCAACCTGATTACATTTTTCGTATTTGGTTTTGACAAGTGGAAAGCCAAATGGAAGGAACACCACGAATCCGCCCGACGCGTCCCGGAAAAAACGCTGTTTTTTCTCAGCGCCATTGGCGGCAGTATAGGCGCGCTGATTGGGATGAAGGTCTTTCACCACAAGACTCTGCACAAGACGTTCCGCTTTGGTATCCCGGCGATCCTGATTCTGCAGTTCGTCGTCGCCGCAGGAATCTGGGTCTATTTCCACTCCGCTTGGTGAGCGGTCATCGAGGAATTTATTGAGGCAGAGGATCCAAAGCCAAATGGCTTTGGACCCTCTGCCTCAATTTGTTCATCAATATGCCGATCCGGTGTGCGTCTTTCTTAAATCAGGCAGGGAATTTTATACGCCGCCGAAGCGGAAAACGATGCCAACGACGGCGGAAATTCCAATGAAGATAATGGGGTGCCACTTCTTCGTGGGTTTCACCCAATTGGTGAACACCAGCAAAATCGCCGCCAGAATCAAACCCTGCCATTTCAGCAGGCTTGCCCAGTCCACGCCTGCCGTGGAAACAGCGGCGGTATTTATCAGCGTCTCCACGATCACGCCTGCGCAAGCCGCGCCGATCAGTCCGGTGGACGCGGGGCGCAGGCCGTAAAACGCAAATTCCACATATTTATTGTGCCGGAACTGCTGCAAAATCGCCGCGATAATCAAAATTACGATAATGGAGGGCGTCACCTCGCCGAGGGTTGCGATCACCGCTCCCGGGACGCCGGCCACCGTGAACCCCACATAGGTCGCCATGTTGATGCCGATGGGGCCGGGTGTGGATTCGGACACCGCCAGCATGTTCATCAACTGCGCCTGCGTGTACCAGCCGGTAGACTCACCGATATGGGACAAAAACGGCAGGGTTGCCATTCCGCCGCCCACGGCAAAAAGGCCGGTTTTAAAAAACTCCCAAAAAAGCTGAAGATAGATCATGCCTTTTTCACCTCCAGCTGCTTGAGCACGATGCCCGCCAGCGCGGAGAGCACCACAAATACCACCGGAGAGACGTTCAGTGCATATCCCCCTGCCAGCACCAGCAGAAAAATCACCAGCGTCCGCTTATCCACCACGGACTTTTTCAGCAGCTTCACCACCGCGTTGAGAATCAGGACGCAGACGCAAACCTGAATCCCCGCAAAGGCATTCTGCACCCATGCCAAATCCGAAAAGTTGTTGATGAGGCCCGCCAGAATTGTAATGATAACGAGAGACGGAAACACAACACCCAGCGTCGCCACGATGCCGCCCAACGCGCCGCACAGCTTCTGCCCCACAAAGGTGGCGGTATTCACCGCGATGATGCCGGGCGTACACTGGCCGATGGCAAAATAGTCCGTCAGTTCATCCTCGGTGACCCAGCCCTTGTTTTCCATGATTTCCCGCTGCAAAATCGGCAGCATGGCCATTCCACCGCCAAATGTCATCACGCCCACCTTTGCAAAGGTGATAAACAGCTCCCAATACTTTTTCAATCCGCTTTCTCCCTTGATGTTTGATTCTTTGCCGTGCAGGTCTTAATCCACATAGCCATACATTCCCCGGACAGAGACTTCCCCGGTGCGGACGGTCCGCACCGTGCCGTCCGCCAGCCGCACGATCAAGCCGAATTCATCGTCGATATCCAGCGCCTGCGCCGTCTCCCGGCGACCGTCGGCGGAGAGCAGCTGCACGGTTTTCCCCAACGTCACGCAGTCCCGCCGGTACGCATCCACATACCGCTGGGTATCTCCCCGGCAGATGTCCGCATACAGCCGGTCCAGCGCCCGAATCTCCGCCGCCGCCAGCGCGGGGCGGGAGATGTGTCGGCCAAGGACCATATCCAAAGACGTTGCTATCTCAGCCAGCTCCGGACCAAAATCCTCCGGCGTTTGATGAACATTCACGCCAATGCCCATCACCAGATATTGCAGCCGTCCCGTCTCGCCCTCCAGCGCCATTTCCGTTAGAATGCCGCAGAGCTTTTTTCGGTCGATCACCAAATCGTTGGTCCACTTGATCTGCGGCCGCACGCCGCAAACCTCTTCCACCGCGCCGCACAACGCCACGGCGGTCTGCGCGGTAACGCAGGTCAGGCGCTCCAGCGGCACCTCCGGCCTCAGCAGCACGGAGAGCGCCACCAGTTTTCCCTTTGGATTCTGGAACACCCGATCCATGCGGCCCCGGCCCCCGGTCTGGCAGTCCGCCGTGACAGCTGTCCCGTCCGGAATTCCGGTCAGCGCCTGCTTTTTTAAATAAGTGTTGGTGGAATCCACGCTTTCAAGGCACACCAGATTTTTTCCCACCAGCGCCGTAGGCCCCAGAAAGCTGCGAATTTCCTTCTCTGTCAGCACGTCCGGCGAGCCGGTCAGCCGATAGCCCTGGCTGGTTCGGGCCTCGATGACATAGCCCTCCTTGCGCAGAGCATCCACCGCCTTCCACACAGCCGCCCGGCTCAAACCCAGCCGCTGGGCAATCTCTTCTCCGGAGAGGAAGTCCTCCCCGCGGCTTTTCAGCAGCTCCAGTACCGTTTGACGACTCATGAAGTCCGCCTCCTTCCGCAAATTCTGTGTCAGCATACCATATTCTGCCCATTTTGTAAACTGCCGCTCCATTTGTAAACTCGTTAAAAAACCATAGTTGACAATTTTGAAAAGTGTGCTATTCTATTGTAAACCAAGTTAATTTTCCGGTTTACAATAGGAGGCGTCATGAAAACAAAAATGCTGATTTTAACCGCTCTTTTTGCGGCGTTAACCGCCGTGGGCGCGTTTATCAAGATTCCGTTTCTCTATTCTGCCATTACTCTGCAATTTTTCTTCACCGCTCTGGCAGGCGTCCTGCTGGGGGCGAAATACGGCGCGCTCAGTCAGCTGGTGTACGTGGCGCTGGGTCTTTTAGGACTGCCCATCTTCACTTCCGGCGGCGGTTTTGGATACTTTCTTTATCCCACCTGCGGCTTTTTGATCGGACTGATCCCCGCCGCTTGGGTAATTGGCAAGCTGACGGCGGGCAGCCGGTCCCTGTGGCGTATCCTGCTGGCGTCTCTTGCAGGACTGGCGGTTTTGTATCTGGTGGGACTGCCCTATATGGCGTTTATTCTGAATGTCTACATAGGAAAAGGTCTGAGCACATGGGCTGTTTTCATGGCGGGCATGATTCCCTTCCTCCCCGGCGATATGGTGAAAATTCTGGTGGTGGGCATTCTCTCGCCCAAGCTGCTGCCCCATGTGAAAACCCAAGCCGCAGCAACGGAGAATCCCTCCTGACCTTTAAACTTAAAACTCATTAAAAAAGCGTTCCGCAAACGAACTTCGTCTGCGGAACGCTTTTCTTCTGCTTACGGAGTTTCATTTGTCTCGGAAGGCACCGCAACTGCGCCGCTCGTCTGTCCAGCAGGGGTTTGTGCGTTCTCCGCCGCAGGCACACCGGCATCCACAGGATTTTCTGCCGAGCCGGAAGCGGCAGATGCAGACGCGGAGGTATCCGGTTCCGGGAGGACTTCAGCAGGTGTTTCCGGAGCTGCGGCGGAATCAGTCTGCGCAAGTGCGTCGGCAGGCGTTTCCTTGGCCGACCCCAGCAGCCGGGCCTGCACCACCCAGCGGGTGGCATGACCGTTTCCGGTGCAGGTGGAGAGGGTGACGATTCGGTCGTTCACCGTGGGGACCACGCCGGTGTCGTAAAGCGACTGGGACAAGCAATAGTCAATGTATATCTGCTTGGCGCTGTCGCTGTGCTGGCCGATGCGATAGGTGTCTCCCTGCGTACTGACCTCATAAGCGGCAAAAATATCGTATTTCCGGGTTCCGCTATCATCGGTGATATAGACTGCGGGATGGCTTTTGAAATAGCTCTTCTGCTTGTAGTTTTTCAATCCCGCGAACATAGAGCCGTCGTTCATCCGGTGTCCGTACACAAGGGTATTGAAATCAGAAAAGTCGCCGCTGTTGTTGCACTCCAGAAAAATTGCTCCCACCACACTGTTCCACTTTTTCCAAGTGTGGCTCAGATAATACTGGTTATCCGTTCCCTGCACCAGCGGATAGGAGATTTTGGTTCCGGGAATCAGAATCCAGCCCAGCACATCGCCATTGACCTCTCGCAGAGCGGAAAAATCCATGGCGGCCAGCGCATCGGCATAGGGGTCAACATATGTTGTCCCCGTTTCAGAGGAAGACGCTGGCGGTGCAGTCTCCTCTGAAAAATCCGGCAGGCCCACCAGCTCTTCGGCCTCGGAATAGGTCTGCGCCCCCTCCCGGTATTGGAGCAGCTGGCGGATCAAAACACCGATGCTGCCTAAAAACACAACGGCCAGCAGGACGATCAAGGTCTTGCGCACCTTCTTCATAATCCCGCTCCTTTCATAGCATCCTTCATGCGTCCATCCTGCGCCGGAGCTGATCCGGGTTGTCCGCATAATCCAACGCAGTCTCCCGCGTGATTTTTCCGGCGCGGAACAAATTCAAAATGGACTGATCCATGGCGAACATGTTCTCTTTCCCGGCTGTCCGCATTTCATTTTCAATCTGATAAGTCTTGCAGTCCCGAATCATGCTGCGCACGGCGCTGTTCATCGTCATCAGCTCAAAGGCAGGCGCCATCCCCCCATCGTTCTCCGGCAGCAGCTGTTGGGACGCTACCGCCCGCAGTACCATGGCCAGCTGCGTCCGCACCTGAGACTGCTGCTGGCTGGGAAACGCATCTATAATGCGGTCAATGGTGTTCACCGCGCCCTTGGTGTGCAGTGTGGCGATGACCAAATGTCCCGTCTCCGCCGCGGTCATGGCGGTGCGGATCGTCTCGTGGTCCCGCATTTCGCCAAGCAAAATCACATCCGGTGCCTGACGGAGACTGGCCCGCAGAGCTGACAAATAGTCCACCGTATCAATCGTGACCTCCCGCTGGCTGACAATGCTTTTTTGATCGCGGTGGAGAAATTCGATAGGGTCCTCCAACGTGATGATATGGGCTTCCCGGGTCCGGTTGATCCGGTCGATCAGGCAGGCCTGCGTGGTGGACTTGCCGCTACCCGCAGTGCCGGAGACGATCAAAAGGCCGTGGGTGTCCTCCACCATGTTCATGATGCTCTCGGGAATACCCAGAGTTTTATAGTCCGGCACATCAAAGGACACAACCCGGATGACGGAGGCCATGGATCCTCTTTGGCGGTAAGTGTTCACACGGAACCGGGCAAGGCCCGCCAGCGCAAAGGAGAAATCGTCGTCCCCCGTTTCCAAAAACCGCTTCATATCCCGGTTTGCCAGACGGTAAACCTCCTGAATCAGCTGCTGCGTGACATCCGGCAGAACGCGGCCTTCCGTCAGGGGCCGGATATGACCGTCCAGCTTTTCGCTCACCGGGCCGCCGGCTACGATGAACAAATCGGATGCCCCGTCGCTCACCGCTCTTTCTAAGTACTGTTTCACTTCCATCGGTCTTTTTCAATCCTTTCACCGCAGTGGTCCTTAAAACATGACGGCTTCTCCGTCCCAAACCTCAATGCTGTCGTCCGGCGTCCAGTCCGCGGTGGAAACCGCCTTCCAGCGCAGAACCTTCCAGTCCGTTCCCTCCAGATATACGGAAACGGACAGCACCTGCGTATCGGAAATAGGGACGGTATATTCATAGCGGGTTCCCCCGCCGTCCGTCTCGGCGATCACACCGTCAGGCATCTCTCCACCGCGCAAACGGGCCAGAATCTCCTCCGCCTGTGTATCCGCCGCATAATAAGCGGTCACGCTGTCCGCCGAGGCGCGGCTCATCTTCGCATTATTTTGTGCTGTGGAAAGGCTCAGCATCGCCAGCACCGTCAGGCACAGCACGGCAAAAATAATCAGAAGGGAGCTGCCCCCCACCACCGGTGGGGAAAACCGCCGACTTTCGCGCTCACGCATCGCCGTCCACCTCCTGCCATGCCACGAACAGTTCCGACAAGATTTCGCCGTCCGCCGTGCTCACCCGCACCTCCGCCTTGCCAAGACCCGGCTGGGCAGGGACATTTTGCACCTGCAAGCAATAGGCATACTCCGCCAAGTATCCGACTGTTTCCCAGTTCTCGTCATAGAGCGCGTAGACAACGCCCTGTTCCGTGCGTCCTGTCAATTGACCTTCCAGCCGCGCCGCGTCAAAGCCCTCCGCCTTGCATCGCTCCGCCGCGTTCTGCGCCTCGATCACTGCCCGATCCCGGGCCGCGCCGGTTCTGGAAATGCGGCTGGACAGCGCGAAGGCCTGCACGCACAGTGCCGCCGCCAAAGCGAATACCAGCGCCATCACCAGCTGCTCCATCAGCGCCAGTGGCGCTTTGCTCCTCATGCGCCCACCCCCTCTGGGCAGCGGGGGGATAGCACCAGCCGACTGGTATTGCCGTTTACGTCGGTAGCTTCCACTTGAATCAGCTCCCCGTCCCAGCCAAACCGCAGTCCCTGCGCCTCCAATACCGGCTCGCCGTCCTCCTGGGCATATACCCCGCCCTCCACGGTGAACAGCTCCCGGATGTAGCCGTCATAACAGTAAATGGCGGTGACATATTCCTCTCCGCCGTAAGTCTCCTTCAAGTTCAGCGTGTCGTACCACAGCCCGCCGTCCCCGCCGGAAAAGGAGATCGCCCCCGCCTCGTCGGCGTGGCGCACCTTCGCCGCCACGTACTGCACGCCAGTGCGCCGATCCCAGCTCTCCTGATCCCGGTTCGTTTGGGCACGATAGGTGCGCGCCCCCGTCAGCAGAACCAGCAGGACGCATACCGCAAACACGCCGAAGCTGAGAAGGACAAACAGAGCATCCATATGATGTTGTCTTCCGCTTTCTCTCATGCGCCCTCGTTTTCCACCACTGTGATATCCGGCATCAAATTCTCCGCAAAAACCTCATAGAACACGGTGTATCGGCTCTCGTCCACCTGCATGCCGTAATGCTCCTCCAAATACGCCAGCGTCGGTGGGTAAAGCCCCTCGCTGGCGTAACAGGTCACTGCGGCACGGCGCACCGCGTCCTCCAGCCGGTCCCGCCCCTCGGCAGTGCTGCCGTGGGACAGGTTCTCCACCGCCAGCGTCAGCACCAGCGCCGCCAGAAGGATTGCCGCCGGGCCCGCCAAAATCCGCAGGACGGAGGTAAATTTCGTCTTCACACTCATCCGCTCACCCGACAGCAGACAGGATGTTCAGCAGCGGCAGCATGGCGGAGAGCAAAATGACCCCCACCAGCAGCGATCCCGCAATGGTCAGCACCGGCTCCACCCGGCCCACTTGCTCCTGCAAGCCCGCTTCCCCCTCGTCGGAAAGGCGGCGGGCAATCTCCTCCATCACCGTGTCGGCGGACCCGCTGCGCACTCCCAGTGCCAGCATGCGGCAGTACACCGGCGGAAACGCGCCGGTTTCCTTCAGCGCATCCGCCAGCGGCGCGCCGCCGTCCAGCTTAGCACGACAGTCCTGACAGCGCTTTTGGGCAGCGGGAATATCCTCCATCAAAGACCCCGCCAAATCCAGCGACTCCTCCATGGGAAGGCCGGAGCGAAGGCCCATGGACAGCGCCTGTGCCATCCGGGCGGAGGTCAGCTTTCCCGTGACGCCCTTGACGGCGTGTCTCGCTCTCCAGATACGAAGGCAGCGATCCCGGAAGGAATCCGACACAGCAAAAGCAGCCAGCACCAGCGCCGCCAGCGCCAGCAGCACGCACATGACCGGCAATACGCCGTCCAGCCAAAGTCCCGCCCGAAGCAGTCCCCCGGCCACGCCGGTCATGGCCCCGCCCAAAGAGCGGAACACCTGATCGAACACCGGCAGTACCTTGGCCAGCAGTACCACCACCACTACCAGCATCAGCAGCAGCAACAGCGCGGGATAGAGCAGGGCGCTGCGCACCTGCGATTCCAGCCGGGCGCGGTCATCATAGTAGCGCGACAGGGCGTTCAATGCCTCTTCCAGCCGCCCGGTGCGAAAGCCAACCCCCACAAGGCCCGTCACATACGCGGGAAACGCGCCGGTATCCGCCATAGCTCTGGTTAACGGCGTTCCGTCGTCCACAGCCTTGGAGAGGTATTCCACCACGGCCCGGTCACTCGCGGCACTCTCATCCTCCAGAATCAGGTGCAGGCCGTCGTCCGCGCTGATCCCTGCGTGGAGCATCAGCGCCAGCTCCATGCACAAAGTTGATATCTGATTGTTGGAAAGTCTGTTCATGCTTGAACCCTCATTCTCAAAAAATGGGCAGTCAGCCGCCGCAGTCCGGCTAATAAAGGGAAAAAATGGGCTTGCAGATACTGCAAGCCCATTTTAACGTTTTTCAATTCAATAGTAAAGGCTTTTTCGCTCGGAAGGCGGATTCACGTCAGATTCAGAAACAGCGGAGGCTGCCGAAGCAAATCTAAGTGTTTTGATGCGGGACAAGGCCAGCAACGCTCCGCCGGAACGCCGCACTGCGGTCAATCTTTTTAAATCCCGCCTTAGTAAACGTACTTCGCGGTATAATGGGTGCCGTCGCCAATGTAGCTCATGATCTCCTTGCTCTGCTTCCCGCTGGAGGCAAAGGTGGGGTCCATCAGCTTCCAAGACACCCCGTCAAAATAGATCGCACCGTTGACCCAGCCCGTCTCTACGGAGTAGACGTTGATCCAAGCGTGGTACGCCGTACCCGCATACCCCACCACCAGCTTGCAGGGAATATCCTGACTGCGGAGCATTCCGGCCATCAGAGAGGCATAGTCAAAGCAGATGCCTTTTTTCTGGGCCAACACTGTGT
>JABNAD010000634.1_pt1 | contig 18272 bp, 14 predicted proteins | sample 7240381 | NCBI WGS metagenome assembly JABNAD01 (sample SAMN11332834, study PRJNA596920) | anaerobic digester metagenome | biome: digested sludge; isolation source: digested sewage sludge-derived enrichment culture grown on H2/CO2 | place: Germany: Goettingen
CATAGTGGCCTACTTTCGACCGGAATCACTGGCCTAGTTTGCCCGGAATATTCACTATGTGGTAAAAATCTCTTTTACAAGCTTATTAATCATGTCATAACTTAAATAAATGACTTACAGTTGTCTGGAATATTTTAAATTACTTTAGGGCTATGAATCCTTTCTACCTCAAGCTGTTCTGACGTGTACTTTTTTAGTGTTCAAAGCAGGTTCGCAGCTATTGCCATGAACTGATTTCAAAAGTCATTGCTTCATAATTCAACATCTTAAGAAAGGTATTCTCTGTTTTTTTATCTTAAAATCTGTAATTTAGCCCCGTTAAAAATATTAACCTACCAAATTCAAAACCATGATGTTGCGCAAAGTAATGACCGTTGTAACGGTTACCGGCATGCTGGCAATGCTTGCCGGCTGCGGAAAGAGCACCAAAACTGAAGAAGCAATGGAAAATTCACATCCGGGTATTATCCCGGCCGCAGAAGCATTCACCCCGGACCAGGCAACCGATGTTGCCCAACGTCTCTCCATCTTTGCCCCGGTAACGCTCACCGCTGATATCAGCCACCTTTCGGAAAAAGAAAAACAAATGCTCCCCCTGCTTTTTGACGCAGCAGCCATTATGGATGAAATTTTCTGGCAGCAGGCCATCGGGAATAAAGAAAATTTCCTTTCCCGCATCAGCGACGAGTCTGCCCGGAAATTTGCCGAAATCAACTACGGCCCCTGGGACAGGCTGAATGGCAACAAATCATTTATTGCTGAAATCGGGGAAAAACCTTTGGGCGCCAATTTCTACCCGGCAGATATGACCAAAGAGGAGTTCGACACGCTTCAGCACCCTGACAAATCAAGCCTGTACACCCTGATCCGCCGCAACGATGACGGTACACTGCGCGTGGTATGGTACCATCAGGCTTATGCCACCAAAGTAAAAAAAGCGGCTGACCTCCTGAAGCAGGCAGCATCGCTGGCTGAAGACGCCGGACTGAAAAAATACCTTGAACTGCGTGCCGAAGCCCTGCTTACCGACAAATACCAGGAAAGCGACTTTGCCTGGATGGATATGAAAACCGCCAATATTGATTTTGTCGTTGGCCCGATCGAGAATTATGAAGACGCCCTCTTCGGCACCAAAGCGGCGCAGGAAGCCTTTATCCTGATTAAAGATGTGGAATGGAGCCAGCGCCTGACCCGCTTTGCCGCTTTATTGCCCGAACTCCAGAAAGGCCTTCCGGTGGACCAGAAATACAAAAATGAAGTCCCCGGCTCCGACGCGGACCTCAATGCCTATGATGTGGTTTACTATGCCGGCGACTGCAATGCAGGCAGCAAAACCATAGCCATCAACCTGCCCAACGATGAGCAGGTACAACTGCAGAAAGGTTCACGTAAATTGCAGTTGAAAAATGCCATGAAAGCCAAGTTTGAGAAAATTCTGGTGCCCATCGCCGGGGAGCTGATCGATGCCTCGCAGCGCGGCTATATCCAATTCGATGCCTTCTTTGCAAATACCATGTTCCACGAAGTGGCCCACGGACTCGGCATAAAAAACACCCTTACCGGAAAAGGTACTGTGCGCGAGACCCTGAAAGAACAATACTCAGCAATTGAAGAGGCCAAAGCAGATATTCTCGGACTGTATATGGTCACTAAACTCTATGAAATGGGTGAGTTGCACGAAGGAGAAGTGATGGACAATTACGTCACCTTTATGGCCGGGATCTTCCGTTCAGTCCGCTTCGGGGCAGCCAGCGCCCACGGCAAGGCCAATATGCTCACTTTTAACTATTTCAGTGAAAACGGCGCGTTCACACATCAGGAAGACGGAACCTATATGGTGAACTTTGATAAAATGAAACTTGCCGTAGAAAGCCTTGGGGGCATGATTTTAACCCTGCAGGGTGATGGAGCCTATGATCAGGTAAAAGACCTGATCCTGACCAAATCAGTGATCCCCGGCCAGCTTCAGCAAGACCTCGACAAACTGAAAACTGCCGGAATCCCGGTGGATATTGTATTTGAGCAGGGGAAAAGCAACCTGGGCCTTTAATCAGAAAACCGTCCGTTTCTGAACACAGGTTTCTCAAAACCGAACATGCCTGAATGCTGTCTACCGGACAGATTCAGGCATGTATTTGATTCTCTGCTAAATAAATAACTGGCATGATTTTGGGCGCAACCGGCCGTTATGCGACTGCAGCATATATAACCCGGGAAAATTTTAATTCACTTAATCATCACAATAAAACCTTTTTCATGAGAAAACTTCTCTTTACACTAATGATGCTGGTATCCCTGAGTTTGGGGATGCGCGCGGGAAACCCGCCTGATGAAGGCATGTGGCTGCCGATGTTCGTTGAAAGGCTTAACTACACCGACATGCAGAAAATGGGGCTGAAACTCTCCCCTCAGGAAATTTACGACATCAACAACGCCAGCCTGAAAGACGCCATTGTAAGCCTTGGCGGAGGCTTTTGCACTGCCGAAGTGGTATCCCCGAAAGGGCTGCTGTTTACCAACCACCACTGCGCATATGATGCAATCCAGAAGCATAGTTCCATCGAACACGACTACCTTACCGATGGTTTCTGGGCGCGCAGCCTGGAGGAAGAATTGCCCAATGAAGGTCTTACCGCATCATTCCTGGTGAAGATGGATGATGTGACCAAATTCGTGCTCGAAAAGGTAAAACCTGAGATGAGCGAAAGCGAACGCAGCGCGACCATCTCTAAAGTCATTGAAATTCTTAAAGATGAAGCTTCTGAAAATGGCCGGTATGAAGTTGCTGTCAGAGGTTTCTACAATGGCAACGAATATTATCGTTTTGTTTATGAGGTATATAAGGATGTCCGTCTGGTAGGAGCACCCCCTTCGGCCATAGGCAAATTCGGCGGTGATACCGATAACTGGATGTGGCCGCGCCATACCGGCGACTTCAGTATTCTGAGGATTTATACCGGACCTGACGGCAAACCGGCGGAATACTCGAAGGAGAACATTCCCCTCAAGCCAAAACACTTCCTGAAAATATCGGTTGACGGCGTTGAACGCGAAGATTTCGCCATGATCTGGGGTTACCCCGGCTCTACCGACCGCTACCGCACTTCTCACGGCATTCAGGCTACCCTCAGCGACATCAACCCGGCCATCATCAAGGTCGGCGGCCGCATTCTGGAGATTATGAAGGCCGATATGGATAAGAGTGATGAGGTCAGGATTAAATATGCCTCAAACTATGCCGGCCTGGCAAACTTCTGGAAAAACAAAATCGGGGAAAGCCGCGGTTTGAAACGCCTGAATGTTTACGATAAGAAAAAAGTCATTGAAGATCATTTCAGCAATTGGGTGAATGCCGATGAAAGCCGCAGGGAAATTTACGGCAATGTGCTTCAGGATCTGACCGATGCTTACGCCCAGTATGCCGAAATGAACTACAACAAGCGCCTCTGGAATTTCCAGCTGTCGCTGTTCGGATCGCAAATGATGCAGTTCCCTCTGCAAACACAGGGAATCATCAACATCCTGAAAAGCGGACAGAAAGGTGAAGAGCTGAAAGCCTCCCTGGCGCCGTTTTATGCCATGGGCGAAGTACAGTTCAAAAACTATCATGCGCCCACCGAAGAAAAAATATTTGCGGCCATCCTCGAAATGTACCGGCAGGATATCCCCGCGGATGAACTTCCTGATATTTACAACCTGATCGACAAAAAGTACAAAGGCGATGTCAACCTCTTTGCCCGCAAGGTATTTGAAACCTCTGTGCTTACCACACCCGAAAAATACAATGCTTTTCTGGTAAAACCCTCCATCAAGGTATTTGAAAAAGACCTGGCCTACAAAACCACCAATTCATTCTACAACGCATTTATGACACAAAACATGAATGCAGGCCCGGTAAATGAGAAGTTGAGAAAAGCCCAGCGTCTTTTCGTGGACGGACTCCGCAAGGCAAACCCAGACAAGGTGTATTATCCGGATGCCAACTCCACCATGCGTGTAACCTACGGCAAAGTACTCGATTATTACCCGGCCGATGCTGTTCATTACGACTACGTTACTTATATGGAAGGTATACTTGAAAAAGAAGATCCCACCAATGAGGAATTCATTGTCCCTGTAAAACTGAAGGAGCTCCTTGAGAAGAAAGACTTCGGCAAGTGGGCAGACAAAGACGGCAAGCTGGTGGTAAACTTTTTAAGTCACAACGATATTACCGGTGGTAATTCGGGCAGCCCGGTGCTGAACGGCAAAGGAGACCTGATTGGTATCGCCTTCGATGGCAACTGGGAGGCCATGAGCGGCGACATTGCCTTTGAACCTGAGTTGCAGCGCACCATCAGTGTTGACATACGCTATGTAATGTTTATCATCGATAAATATGCCGAAGCGCATAACCTGCTCGATGAAATGGTGTTTGTCAAAACCAGGTATTAAGCCTGTCAATAACAGTTTATTATTCTGATAAGAAAAAATCCGGAGTGGTTGCGCCACTCCGGATTTTCGTTTATTTTAGAACGTTTAAACAACCTATCTGTCACTTTCAAAAAACAAAGCTTAGCTGTCAACGTTTAATATCCCTTCCAGACCCTCCTGATGAAACAGAAATTCATTATCCTGTTTGCCTGTTTGATTTTAACGGCAGTTTCAGTATCCGGACAACAAAAAATAACCGACAGCCTTGAAAGGGCGATAAGAACCGGAGCCGTAAAGGATACGAACCGCATCAATGCCCTGAACCGGCTGGCCATCACCTACTGGTACAGCAACAGCGAGCGAGCGCTCAACCTCAGCCGCGAAGCGGTGAGGCTTTCCAACGAAATTGGCTTCGACCGCGGGCTGGCGGTTGCCAGTAATATTCTGGGCGTAGCATTCGACATTATTTCCGAGTTTGACAGCGCGCTGTATTACTATGAAAAAGCCGCGCATTTAAGCCGTAAAACCGGCTATAACGTGATTCTTGCCAGTGCCCTGAACAATATGGGGATGGTCTATCAGAGCAGGGGGGATTATAAAAAGGCCATTTCGGCCTACCTGGACGCGCTGCGGATTTTTGAAAAACTCAAAGACCAGAAAGGCATTGGCAATACCTATAACAATATCGGGCTGGTTTATCTCGACCTGAAGCAATACCGTCAAGCGCTTGAATATCATAATAAAGCGCTCTCAATTCGTGAAAAAGCAGGCGATAAATATGGCATCGGCGCTTCACTGACCAACCTGGGACTGGCCTGGTCAAACCTTGAGGATGATGACAAGGCATTGAAGTATTATGAACGATCACTGAAAATCAAGGAGGAAATCGGCGACAAATACGGCCTCGGAATTCTGCTTAACAATATGGCCATCATTTACCAGGATAAAAATGAGCTGGACAATGCGCTTGACATGTATGCCAAATCGGAGAACTATCACCGGCAGATCGGGGATTTGCACGGGCTGATCTTTACCTTCATCAATACTGCCACGGTGCTGAACAAACAGGGAAAATTCAACCGTTCTGCGATAGTCCTTGACTCTGCCATTTATTATGCCCGGGAAGTAAAATCGCTTTCGCGGATGGCCAAAGTGCTGGAAGCATATTCCTATTTCTACGGCAAAACGGGGAATTACCCGAAAGCATGGAAGACGATGCTGACCCTGGATTCAATCAAGGACAGCCTGTATTCCGAAGGCATGAGAGAAAATATTGCCGAAATGAAGGCAAAATATGAAATTGAAAAAAGCGAGCATGAAATAGCGTTTCTCAATCAGCAAAACGAAATGAAGGGCCTTCAGTTGCAGACTGCGCGCATCAGGCAAAGAAACAGCCTGCTGATCGCAGGGTTTATGCTGCTGGTTGTGCTCTCCGGGATGGCTTTCTGGCTGGTAAAAAGCAGGTACAAATCCAAAATGCGGCTCGAACATGAAAAACGGCTCATACAGAAAGAAGCCTTTGCTGCAATTGTAAATGCAGAGGAGAACGAGCGCAAGCGCATTGCCATGGAGTTGCATGACGGGCTTGGGCAGTTGCTATCTGCGGCAAAATTAAATGTATCGGTGCTTGAAGATGCAACCTCGGATGAAGACCGTCTGGCGGTTGATAATGCCGGAAACCTCATTGACCAGGCGATCACCGACCTCAGAAATATCTCGCACAACCTGATGCCATCGGCCCTGATCCGGCTTGGCCTCGTTGCGGCCATCAACGATATGGCCGAAAAAATCAACTCCGGCAGGCAGGTGGTCATGAAAATTACAGCCGAAGGGCTTGAAAGCCGGCTGCCCGGCAATCTGGAAATAGCCATTTACCGGGTAATTCAGGAATCCGTAAATAACATCCTGAAACATGCCGGAGCAAGAAACATCCTTGTCGACCTCAGGTACCAAAACGAAAATCTCGATCTGTCCATTGCTGACGATGGCAAGGGTATGCCGGAAACTTCCGCCCCGGATGCCGGAAAAGGCATAGGATGGGACGACATACGCAGCAGGGTTTCTCTCTTCAACGGACGGATGAACCTCTACTCTGAACCCGGAAAAGGAACCCGTCTGAATATTAACTTCACAAAATTAGCATTATGAACGAGGAAGAAAACAAAATATACACCGTGCTGATCGCCGACGATCACCAGATGTTTGTGGATGGGCTGAAAGCGTTGCTCAGAAAGGAAAAATTCATTCAGGTTATCGGGGAAGTAAGCAATGGCACGGATGCACTGGAGGCCATCAGGAAAAAACAGCCCGATCTGCTGATCACCGACATCAGCATGCCCGGCCTGTCGGGGGTTGAACTGACACGCGAAGTGAAAAGCCGGTATCCCGAAGTTAAGGTCCTTGTTCTGTCAATGTACAATGACCGTGAGATTGTCAGCGAGATATTGATGTCGGAAGCGGAGGGGTATATTCTCAAGAACACCGGCAGGCAGGAACTCAGTAATGCCATCAGCAGAATTCTGGGCAACAGCACCTATTACAGCAACGAAGTGCTGAATATTATGATGACAAGGCTGAAGAAACAGAAAAAAGCCGAGAAAAATACTGCCCTGCTCACCGCCAGGGAAACAGAGATCATAAAACTGATCATGGAGGAATATTCGAGTGAAGAGATTGCGGAAAAATTATTTATCAGTAAAAGAACCGTTGATACGCACCGGAAAAATATCATTCAGAAAACCAATACCCGCACCCTGGTGGGTTTGTTGAAATTTGCAATTGAAAACAACCTTGCAGAGGTAAATCAGTAGCAATGCTTAGCCCGAATACCTAAATCTCTGTATACTTTGCTGTATTTGTGATGGTTAGCTTTGCGCTATAACCCCACATCCATGAACAAATACATATATAACGCGCAGATTACCCCGCGCGAAAAGGAGATACTGCGGCTCGTTGCCCTGGATCACAGTTCAACAGAGATCTCCGCATTGCTTGGTATCAGCATCCGCACCGTGGAAACCCACCGGAAGAATATCATCAGGAAAATCAGTAATAACTCCTTGTCCGCATTAACCAGGCACGCGATTAAACTCGGGTTACTTGATGAATATATCTACATACCTGCACCTGCAAACAAGGGAAAAACAAAACTGCCTGAAGCAACCGCAAGAAGCAGGCGAAGGTCGGAAATACCGGGTAATACTTACTAAAAATACCGTCTGATAGGCATTTAAAGGTCAACCTATCCGCCATAATTTTGTTATAAACCAAACAATCACTCAATCATTCAATAACCAAAACTAATCCAAACATGTTGAAATCAAAATTCCCTTCACTACTCGCAAGCCTTTCGTTTTTGGCCATTCTGCTTGTTTCATGCGACAAAAAAGAAGATGAAACGCCACAGAACAACAACCAGACTCCTGCCGAAAACCTGAATTTCAGCGACTCTTATGGGGTATTGGCCGCTGTAAAAACCATCAGTTTTCAGTCAGCCGGAGGATTTACCATCCCTGTTGAAGTAAATACCGCTGTGGCAGTGTTTGTCCCCACCCCGGGTGCAACCACGTTTGCACCTGCCGGTACTGTCAGCATCAATAGCAGCAGCCTGAAAAAATTCGAAAACAACGCCTATGTTTACGACAATCTGCTCAGCCCCTTGTCTTTCAACGATGTTCAGTGGAGTGTAAGCGGAGAGGGGGAAGTTCCGGCATTCGAAAAAACTGTAAACAGAGGGTTTCCCAATTTCAGCGCTTATGCATCAATTCCTGAAACCTTCAGTCTTGCATCCGGACTCAGTGTCCCGCTGGGCTCTTCGGTTTCCAATGCCGATTCGGTAGTGGTCGTAGTATCAGGTAGTCAGAATGCCGCCGTAAAAACCGTGGCTGCTGCTACAGCAAACGCCGTATTCACGGCCGGTGAACTGTCGAACCTTGGCGCCGGCGCCTCAGGGATGATTTCCGTAACCCCCTACAATTTCACCATTGAAACCATTTCAGGACGCAAATACTACTTCGTAAATCAGTCGAATTACACCAAAATGAATGTAAATGTAACCCAGTAACCAGAGGTGTCGCATTAAACTGCTGCCACTTCCGTTACTTTCAAAAGCGCCTTTCCCCGGGCGCTTTTTATTTATCAGTGCATTGCTTATATTTGAATTTCCGAAATAAACAACTGATGCCGAAATTCCTGAAAACTACAATACTTGCAACGCTGTTGACACAAACAGCGCTTGCACAGTCAGACACAATTCTATACCAGTCCGTTCCCTGCCCCGAAGGGGAATGGGAGCTTGTGTTTTCGGATGAGTTTGAAGGTGACCGGCTGAATACAGCCGAATGGATCACCTGGTATCCTTATACCGATGACGGAAGTGACCAATGCGCCTTCTGCCGCACCCATGGCAACGAGGGCCAGGTGTTTCTGGATGAAAATGTGTTGGTATCCGGCGGCATGCTGAAAATCATCGCGAAAAAAGAAAAAGCCATGTGGATGGGTGAGGAACGCGGACATACATCAGGAATGATTCACTCCAGGAAAGCCTTCGGCCATGGGAAATATGAATTCAGGTGCCGCCTGCCCGAAGGCAACGGATTCTGGCCGGCCTTATGGGCCTTCGGACAGATTTCGGCCGAGATTGACCTGATGGAAGCCGGCATGCAGAGTCCCAAAAGGTTTCACACCTCCGTGCATAACTGGCAGATAAAAAAAATGGCCCATAAACGGCACCGGCTAAAAACCAGCCTGTCAGACGATTTTCATGTCTTCACCCTGGAATGGGAACCAAACATCATCCGGTTTTATATCGATAGTGCAGAAGTATGGCAGCTCCACCGCTTTACCAACCGGAGGGGGAAAAACCTCAGAGAATGTCCGGTTCGTCCGGGCAGGTACCGCACCCAACCCGTTTTCCCGCCTGAAGACGAAAAACTTTACATCATTGTCGGATTGGGCATAGGCACTGAAAAAACCCCTTTTACAAAACTACCGGGACCTGAAACAGTCTTCCCCAGCCAGATGGAAGTTGATTATTTCAGGTATTATGTCAGGAGGAATAACCGCTGAAGAAATAAAACTGATGATTATCCTGATAAAATGTCCCTGTAACTCAGACTCAAAAAACCAGCATAAATAATTAATCAAAACCACCGCTGAAAAGAGTGATCATAAATAAACTTCTTCTCCTTATCTTTACCCGGAAATAAAAATGCGCCCATTGCAACGCCCTGGTTTCCATGCGTTCCCCTTCCGGTGCCGGCTAATCCTGATAGTCACTATATTGCTTTCTATTCCCCGCAGTATATTCCCCCAGCAACCCGCTGAAAACCTCTTCGTTGATGCTTACGGTATAGAAAACGGCTTGCGGCAAAGCATGGTAAGTCAGATACTTCAGGACAGCAGGGGCCTGTTGTGGATGGTTACTGGCGACGGGCTGCACTGCTTCAATGGCCGGGAGTTCAGAGTATTCAGGATACCATACAACGGTACATACAGTAATGCCGACAATATGATGCGCAAAATCATTGAAACGGAACCAGGCATTTTCATGATATCAACCGCATCATCCTTTCTGAGATTTAACGCTTTTACAGGCAAGTTTGACCTGATAAACAGAGAACCTTCGGTCTACCATCATCTCCTCGATGTTCTCATTGACGGCAAACCACTGGTCTGGGTTTACAGCAAGGGACTGAGCATAGCCGGTGACACCCTGCAATCACTGATCCTGAATCCGGCCGGGGAGAAGAAAATTCCGGAAGACTTCGTCCCGGTTCAGGCATTGCCCCTGGGCAGGGAGTCCTTCGTAGTAATGGGAAACAATGGAATTATGATTGCCGGCAGATCGGGAAACACTTCCGGTTACACTTACAATTATAAATGGACAGATGCCGATGAATGCACCGCAATGGCAGCCGACAGATCAGGAAATATTTACATTGCAAAAGGAACCAGCCTTTACCTTCTGCGGGAAGACTCCTCCTGGTTGAGAATCGCCGATGTCGGAATGCAAATCAACCCGGACCTGAAAATTGACCACCAGGGCAGTTTCTGGTTCTCCGATTTAACCACAAAGCAGCATTACCGGCTCAGCGGCGAAAAACTCACAAGTATAGAATTTGTCGAAATAGCAGGTAAATATTACGATACCTTAACGCCAAGTGTGAAGCATATTTATGAAGATAAAATGCATAACCTCTGGTTTGGAACAGATGGGAATGGATTGCTCAGGTACAGCCCGGATAAAGTAATATTTGAAAAATACGCTGTTGGATTTACCCGTTGTCTTGAAGCGCTGGATGGACATATTTTTGCCGGGACCTTCAACAAAGGATTATGGAAACTTTCAGATGACCTTAGCCGGGCTGAACGCGTAAATCCGGCGCTCTTCGGGAATAACACCTATATCCTTGACCTGAAAAGTGATAACAGGGGCAGATTGTGGGTTGCCACGCGGGAAGGGCTTTATGTCATTAACCGTGCCGGAAGATGCATTTATACATTCGCTACAAACTCAATTACTGCAACCTTCCTGGAACCATCCGGAAATTTGGTGGTCTTGCAGTGCGATGCTTCAGTCTATAAATTCCGCGCTGATTCCGACCCGGCCCTGATCGGGGAGTCAGTAAACAATTCGGTCAACTCATTATTATATTATGCTGGAAAACAATGGGATGGAACTCCGCTGGGACTGTTTATCAAGCCGCAGGATAAAGATAAGAATATGATTATCTGGAATGAAAAGGACAGTGCTGTTTTGCAATACGAAATTTATCAGTTATTGCCGTTAAAGGAGGAGGTCTGGGCGGCCACCGGCAACGGGATCAGTATTTTTTCAGCGGAAGGTAAGCTTATAAATCCCTATTCATCGCTCGCCTCGCTTACCGGCGAAGTCGTCTATGCAATCCTGCCGGACAACTTCGGGAGAGTCTGGTTTTCAGGGATGAATGGCATCGGGTGCATAAGCAGAGACAGGAAAAGGGTCATCCGGTTCACGATGAGAAATAACTTACAATCGCTTGAATTTAACCACAACGCCGCCCTGTTGGGGCCGGGAGGCAGAATATGCTTCGGAGGCATCAATGGTCTTAATTGCATTGATCCTTCCCGGGTAAAGACTGAAAGGGAGTTGCCCCGGATTCATCTTTTCAACCTGTATGTATCCGATACAATATTTTCAAAGGGTATTCCCCCTGACGGTATAAGCCTGTCGCTCAGCCGCGAAGCCGCGCACCTGCACGGTAGCGTATATACATCGGGGTATGGCGATGCTCATGAACAAGGTTTTTCCTTTTTACTTGAAGGATACGAAAAGGAATGGAATACGCCGGTTGCTTCCCCGGCCTTCGCCTACCGCAACCTCCCTCCGGGCGAATACCGCCTTTTAGTCAGGTACACCGATCCATTCCTGAACACCGGGACTCCCATACCATTGCTGACAGTGAAAGTTGTACCTGCTTTCTGGCAGACCCTGTGGTTTGCAGCACTGTTAACCATCGCGATTATAGCCATAACCGTTTTCATCGTCAAAAAAATTCAGCACTTCAGATATATAAACCGGATAAAAGCACTGGAGCAGGAACACGCTATTGAAAAGGAACGCCTGCGCATTTCAAAAGACATGCACGATGAAGTCGGGGCCAGCCTTACCCGGATTTCTATCCTGAGCGAAATTGCCAAAAGCCGGCAACAGGATCCTGACAAAACGCAGAAGGTTATAGAGCAGATATCTGAAATTGCAGGAAATGTAGTGGATGAGATGAGCGAAATCATCTGGGCCATGAACCCAAAAAACGACAGCCTTGACAACTTTTCGGCTTATGTCAGGAGATATGCTTCTACCTATCTTGAGGCTTCCACGGTCGATGTAAAATTTCACTTTCCTGATACGGTCCCCAACCTGCCCATGTCGGCTGAGTTGCGCCGGAATTTGTTTCTTGTAATCAAAGAGGCTTTGCATAATGTGATCAAGCATTCAGGGGCATCAAAGGTGATGATCGCGTTGCAGATTGAAAAAAAACGCCTGAATATAAACATGAAAGACGACGGACAGGGCTTTGACGGAAAATTACTTCCCGGAACCGGGAATGGCCTGCACAACATGCGCCGCAGGATGGAGGATTGCGGAGGCGCCTTCAGGATCATTTCAGCTAAGGGACAGGGCACTGAAATTATCTTATCCGTTGAACTCTGAGCAATGATATTTCACATCAAAGGGTGATGTTTTCCGAAATCCGAAAATGTACTTTTGTGAACAATAATTAAGAAAACCATGCCGGAAACCATCAATATCATCATCGTGGAAGACGATGAAGCCGTACGTGAGGGGCTGCGAATGCTCATCAACGGGTCTGAAGGTTACCATTGCCAGGCAGCCTGCGCTTCGGCCGAAGAAGCCCTTCAGGCAATTCCCGAATGCATGCCCGATGTGGTGCTGATGGATATCAACCTGCCGGGCATGAACGGCATTGAATGCGTAATCTGCATTAAAAATGCCTGGCCAGCCATACAGGTGATGATGCTGACCGTTTTCGACAATACCGATGAAATATTCAAATCGCTGGCCGCCGGAGCAACCGGCTATATGCTCAAAAAAACACCCCCTGCTAAACTGCTTGAAGCCATCACAGAGTTGGTAAACGGAGGCTCGCCCATGAGCGGTGAAATAGCCCGCAAGGTTGTGCAAACCTTTGCCCGGCCGGCCAGGCATCCACTGCCGGAATCCATCCTCACAGCCAGAGAAGAGCAGATTCTTTCATATCTCTCCAAAGGCTTTCTGTACAAGGAAATCGCTGCGGAGCTTTTTATAAGTATCGAAACCGTCCGCACACACATCCGAAAAATCTACCAGAAACTGCAGGTCAGGACCCGCACCGAAGCATTGATAAGATGCATGAAGACTTAAATTCAAAGGCTTGAACCAGCTGCAACAAATCCGGTTTCTGTTGGCCCGGACCCTGGTTTATGATACGGATATCCTCCTCAATGCCCGAATCTGTCATACTGCAAGGTAGCCAACTGCCCTTTCCCTGATTCCGGCATCCGGTTTAAGAGCTGCTTCCTGAATCCTGAATGTTAAATATCACATCAAAGGGTGATTGACACGGACATTCCGGAAACCGAACTTTGAAGAGATATAAATTAACCTTAAAACAGTATTCCATGAAACGAATATTACTCATTGTTTCCGCCATTTCTGTAATGCTGATCAATCAGATTGCAGCTCAGATCACCATCACAACAAATGACCTGCCCACCATCGGCTTGCAGGTGATAAGGGCTGTTGATAATACCACGCAGATAAACCCGGGCAATCCGGGTCTGAACCAAGTCTGGGATTTCACCAATCTTATTCCCTCTACTTATGATACCACCCTTTATCTCCCCCCCCAGGGGCAGATCAACTATCAGAATCATCCGGAAGCCGAAGTGGCTATAAAGCACCTGAACGGGAATCTCCCGCCCTACTGGGATTATGAATATGCCAGATATGACAGTGAGGGAATGCGCTATGTTGGCGATGAAGACATGGTGACCATCTTTGGCGCTTTTACAATGTCTGTTCACATTTCATGCAATCCAAACCCATTAAGCCTGAAGCTCCCCTTTACCTACGGCGATAGCCACTCACAGGAATCGACCTACATATGGCATATGGTCACCCGGAATGGAGGCGTGTTGATCGACTCCACCAAACAGGTCAGCCATATGAGCATCACCACAACCGGCGATGCAAGTGGCATTATGTCAACTCCCTACGGTTCCTTTCAGGTGCTCAGGGTGAAAAATGATATCATCTCGGAGGATTCTGTTTTTAACTGGACACCTGATGGATGGGTATTCAACAGTTTCGACATTAGCAGCTACTCAAACTACAGGTGGTACACCAACGATTATTATGAGGTTGGATTGTATCAGTCTGAAGAAGGAAAAGGCAACAGCATGACTTTCTTTAAATCGGAAACAGTTGTCGGAACCTCTGCTGTTCCATCCATAACCAATTTCCTGGCTTATCCGAATCCGGCCAAGGATGCAATGATTATCCAGGGCGCAGGCGTTCCGGAAAAGGTTGAAGTATATAATTCTTCCGGCGCACTGGTAATGTCCGTTTCAAAAACAAAAACTTTAATTGTTTCAGGTTTACCGGCAGGATTCTATTTCCTCAAGGTATATCACGGACAAAACATCACCTCGCTGAAGTTCGTCAAAGAATAATCCCGTGATTACAATATTCGTTGAAAATTTTTAATGAATTTACTTACAGCGGATTATGAAAACCTGCTTAGTGATAGCAAATTATTCATAATCAATTCATTGCGTCTTTGCGTCATTGCGCGATTCTTAAATTTAACGGACTATTGTGATTAAATTCACGGCTGCAAACTCTGTAAACCACAGCTCCGCCGGTTTTAATACCTGAAATCTGAATCGTTGATTGCTTCAACCACCGGATTAATATTCAATAATTTTCATCAAAAACGCCACCAAACAGCATAAACGGTTACTCCGGTCACTTCATTGAGCAAAAGTCGTCAAGGGTTGGGTTGTTTTAATTAATTTTAGACATTAAAAACAACCCGACAACATGAAACACGAATCCCTTCATGTAAACCTGAATCTGAATGTAAGAGGACTAAAGCCATCTGCAACGCTGCGAATCAATGAGTTGAGCAATCAGTTGATCAAAGATGGCAAGACGGTTTACAAGTTCGGCCTGGGGCAATCCCCCTTTCCTGTTCCGGAAACCGTTGTTGAAGCCCTGCGGCAGAATGCCCACCAGAAAGATTACCTTCCGGTGAAGGGTTTGTATGAACTTCGCAAAGCGGTGGCAGGGTTTAACTACCGGCACCAGGGAATTGTTACGGATTCGGAAGATATATTGATAGGTCCTGGATCAAAAGAACTGATTTTTCTGCTTCAGCTGGTTTATTACGGTGATCTGCTTATTCCGACCCCCAGCTGGGTTTCTTATTCTCCGCAGGCACGCATCATTGGCCGGCATGTACATTGGATTCCGGCATCGCCCGGAAACAACTGGCGGATGAGCCCGGAACTGCTCGACATGGTTTGCCGCGACGATCCGGACCGGCCACGGGTTGTCATCCTTAATTACCCTTCAAACCCGACCGGAAATACCTACCCTGTAGAAAGGCTGAAACTCCTGGCCCAGGTGGCCAGAAAATACAAGGTGATCCTGATCTCGGATGAAATCTACGGAATGATCCATCACAACGGACAGCATGTTTCCATTGCCAGGTATTATCCCGAAGGAACCATCATCAGCAGCGGGCTCAGCAAGTGGTGCGGGGCCGGCGGCTGGCGGCTGGGAACCTTTTCATTTCCGCCAAACCTGCGCTGGCTGCTCGACGCAATGTCGTCAGCAGCAAGCGAAACTTTTACCTCTACCAGCGCGCCCATTCAATTTGCGGCCGTTACAGCATTTAATGGCAACAGCGAAATAGATGAATACCTCAGACAAAGCCGCAGGATTTTGAAGGCGTTGGCAAAATACATGACAGAATCCTTTGAAGCCGCAAACATAAAAGTTCCGCAAGCCGACGGGGGTTTCTATCTTTTCCCCGATTTCAGCCATTACCGTGAAAAAATGAAACTGAGGGGAATTTTTACCGGCAATGAAATGTGCAATGCCATCCTGAAGGATACAGGGGTCGCTATGCTCCCCGGCAGCGAATTCGGGCTGGCACCGGGCGAACTTGTAAGCAGAATGGCTTATGTGGATTTTAACGGCGCTGAAGCACTGAACGCGGCAGCCGCCGAATGGGCCGAAAAAAAACTGAACGGAACATTCGTGCAAGCGTGTTGCCCGCGCATTGCCGAAGGAACAAGAGTGTTGATTGAGTGGATAAAAGGACTTTGATTGGCTCAATTTCATCAAAAATAATGTGAATGAAGCTGTGTAACCACTTCAGACTCAACCGGACATTTATTCACGTTTTGCGATGAAATCCCTCATCCCTATCTGAAACAGAAATGCATTCCCCATCTGTGTGCTGGTGGCATAAACAGTCTCGTTTTCAGAATAATGGGTAATAACATCGTAAGACAGGGGAGCGAAACTGCTTTGATAAGTTCCTTTAAAATAAATATCTGCCTTTTCTTTAAACCGGTAACCAAATGAAAAGGCGGTTTCAATGCCAAAGTTCGATTTTGCTGCACGATAACTGTAAGCCCTGGTGGAATCGGGACCGCTTGATGTAAAATATGGATAACCCGGAAAAGGGGATACATTCTGGCCCCAGCCACTGTTGGGCTGTTTGGAGGAGTAATCGCGTGCAAAAACTGCAATAATCCCCATTTCCGGTTTCAGAAAGAAACGATCTTGGAGGAATAAAAACTCTTTACCAAACCTTAAAGGGATAACCCAGCTGTTCATGTCAGAACTCCCGCTCGAACCTGATGTTCGTGAAATTTCATAAGTGGCATAATCATAGCTGATGAAAGGCGTGGAGGTGTAATTGCCATAAAATCCGGTTTCAAGCGTAAACCCATTGTAAGAATAGCCTGCATATGCTCCGAAAACCCCATCCACCGGTAACATGGTTAAATTATTGCCTTTGCTGTTGACATAATGAAACATATCGAATTTCATTCCAGCCTCTGCTCCGAAATATAACCCGGATTGACTGAATACTGAAGCATGCAGCATTAATACCAATAAACAGGAAAAGAATAATTTTTTCAAAGTTGTAACTAATTGAAATGGTGCACCTCAATAACGCTGACACCAGTCAAACATTGCATTAAATTATATTTGTTTTGCTGATTTCGGGATAACCGGATTCAACTGAATAATTCGTGAATGTAATTGTTAGTATTCACAACTTTATAAATGGCATCGGGATAGGCCTGCCTGAAGATATTGGGAAGTTGCGCATGCTTCTTTGGACTGTATTTAAATTCGAAGGCCGTTATAAGGCCGTCCTTTTCTTCGATATAATCCACTTCCCTGCTAAAGTAGGAACGCCAGAAGTATGTATTAACGGATTGTCCCTGATTGCTGTTATACTTAAAACGTTCCGATATGCAGATGTTTTCCCACAATGCACCAACATCATTCCGAATGGATAATGAACTGAAATTCCGGATAATGGCGTTTCGGATACCTGAGTCATTGAAGTAGATTTTTTGTCCTTTCGAGATCTCGTTTCGCAGATTTCCACTCAATAAGCTTAACCTGAAAATTACTAAGGATTGCTCAAGTAATTCAATGTACCGTTTTAAAGTGTGCACACTTGTTCACAGTAAATGCGACAACTCCTGAAATGATACTTCGCCACCTATCTGCAAGGCCAGCGCTTTCAGCAAATTAAACAGCAGATCGGGACGCTTCAACCGCTCAAATTGAAGTACATCCTTGTAAAGGTAATTACTTGCTATTTCGCTCAATTCTTCAATGGTCTCTTCTTCCGGTTTCCTCCGGGAAAGTATCTGCCGGAATTTATAAGATAAGGCCGATCTGATCAATATGCTGAGCCTCATCCAGCACAACTATGTGACAATTTCCGGGAAAATCTTTCAGTAGTATGGAATTTGTAGTTGAAAGTGCTGATTGGATTTTTAACAACGCGCAATTGAGATAGCACGTATCTTTCAGGTCCTTGATAATTTGTTTTGAAAGAAAGATTTATTACCACTCTCATGGAACCACATATTATGATGACTTCTAATTTAAAAAGCCCCTTTTCAATCCTTGCCTTTAATGCCTTTGAATCATTTATAAGGATGAAAGACAAAAGAGATAATAAAATTTGTGAAGTAAAGTTCACAGATTAGGTCAAATTTGTGAACCTAAGTTCAGGTATTTGAAGTTTTGAATTTAAGTCAGCATAGTATATTGA
>JABNAD010000638.1_pt1 | contig 18069 bp, 15 predicted proteins | sample 7240381 | NCBI WGS metagenome assembly JABNAD01 (sample SAMN11332834, study PRJNA596920) | anaerobic digester metagenome | biome: digested sludge; isolation source: digested sewage sludge-derived enrichment culture grown on H2/CO2 | place: Germany: Goettingen
GGCAAACCCTTTCGGAATAACCGTGTGATATTCGAACCAGAAATCGAAAATATCCCCCATCAGAAAAATTTCCGAGGCATCCTTCCTGATCAGTTCCAGCCACTGCACCAGCAGCTTTTCGCGTATCAGGCTTGAATTATGATCGGGAATCCCGAGATGGAAATCAGAAGCAAAATAGATCTTCAAAATGTTTGTATTTTACGATTTCCAAACCTACAAAAAAACATCCGGAATCCGGCAGGTAAAATTTATCCGGATTGATCCGGAAGTAATTTTTGGAGGTAATTTTCCAAAGCCTGCAGTGAAAGAAACCGGTCAAGAATTCTTTGTTCACGGTCGAGCAGCACATAAACAGGCAGTTTCTTTATCAGGTAATCTTCAGCAACGGCCGATCTGAATCCGAGGGTGTCATTGACATTGGTCCACCAGAGTTTATCCAGCGTCACGGTTGTCTTCCACCTTTCTGTTGACGGATCAAGGCTGACGGCATACACCATCAGTCCCCGCTCACGATACTTTTCATAAAGGTTTTTCAGCTCCTGGCCGGCCTTGCGGCTAAGGGCATCCGACGGTGCCCAGAAATACAGCAGGGTAAAAGCATTCACTCCATCGGCCGGCGTAACCATTTTTCCGCTCGTGTTGGGCAGGCTGATTGGCGGTGCTTTTTGCCCGGCTTTGAGAACCTCACGCGCTTTTTCTTCCCCGGAAAGAACAGCTTTTAATTCCGCAACCCTTTTGTGGTGATTGATTACATGCCGGTTTGCCGGAAAATGACCCTGGAGCGTTGAATCGGTATAAAGAAACCATTCGGCATCGGAATACGCTACAAAAAGGGCTGTCTGCCTGAGTTTGCCGTTGATAACCAGCAGTTGCGACAGATAAGCCGGATGGTCCTTGAGAAATCTGACAGCTTCAGATCTCAGATTGCTGAAAATCAAAGCATAAGCGGAATCGGCCTGTTTTTTCACCTGCAGGAAATCCCTGCTGTGACGGCTTTGCTGAATGAGCAATGCCAGAGAATCCATACTTCCGAGGGCGGACTGTACTTTTGCCGAAAAAATGCCATAGTGTCCGGCTTCCCGGCCTCCAGTGATGTGGCTTGTTCCTTTATCTGTTATGGTTACATCAACAGAATCGCCCGGATGCAATACCAGGATTCCTGTTTGTCTTTTTCCAGCCTTCAGATAGTAGAATCCGGCTTCTTCAGGGATGAAGCGGAAGGTAAACCAGCCGTTTTTTTTGGGTCTGACCGAGTCAACGGGCGCGATACCTGTGGTGTCGATAAAGTAAAGGCTGACCCTGTCGTCTGCGGTAAAGGTAATCCGTCCGGACAGCAGGGTGGTGCCGGGGCCGCTATTATGTTTACAGCCAAAAAAAAGTAAGGCCGGGGCCAGGCAGCAAAGCAGAAATTTAAGCAGGGCTTTCATGACTTTTGCTGATAGGATCTGAAGTATGGATTATCTTTCTTAATTACCCGGAAGCTCAGAAGCTGATTTCTTTTAGCAAATCGCTGATGATGCGGGTCATCCTGGGTTCGGCTTTGCTGGCTGCATCGATTACTATCTGGTGCGACACCTCAACGATTTTACCGGGTACGCCGAGGTCTGAGATTACTGAAACGGCAAAGACGGGAAGGTCCATATGCCTGGCCACGATAACTTCCGGTACGGTAGACATGCCGACTGCATCGGCACCCAGAATATGGATGTAACGATATTCTGCAGGTGTTTCAAAAGTAGGTCCGGTTACAGCAGCGTAAACCCCTGTGCGGAAAGGTACGCCTGCACGGCTGGCAATATCAGCAGCCAGATCGAGGATCCGTCTGTCGTAAGCTTCACTCATATCCGGAAAACGGGGACCCAGGCCGGTATGGTTCCTGCCGATCAGCGGATTGTCACCCATCAGGTTGATATGGTCTGTGATAAACATGATATCTCCCACTTCAAAGCCAGGGTTCAGCCCGCCGCTGGCATTTGAAACAATCAGCATCTTAATGCCAAGCAACTTCATTACCCTGATGGGAAATGTAAGTTCCTGCATGGAGTAACCTTCGTAGTAGTGAAACCGGCCCTGCATGGCCACAATGGGTTTGCCTCCAAGCGTTCCGAAAATCAATTGCCCCTTGTGCCCTTCAACGGTGGATACCGGAAAATGCGGGATACTGCTGTAAGGAATTTCGCAATCGGTAACGATTTCACGCACCAGTCCGCCCAGCCCTGTGCCAAGAACTATTCCGGCCTCAGGAACGATGCCGGTATGCCTCTTTATAAAATCAATGCTTTCTCTGATTTGTTCTAACATAATTAAGTATTTGTTCGTCAAACGCCTGCTTGTCATTAATGTGAAATTCAACGATAATCGGAAGATAGTGAACCGGCAGTTGTCTCGCTTTTTCATCGAGCCCGGGGTTCAGCAACCGCATAGCGTCTTTTTCCGTTGTAACAAGCAATTTATTCCGGCTGTAAAGATCGTCAAATTTTCGCTTGATCCGGTCAAGGTCTTCCAGGGTATATTGATGATGGTCCGGATACTGAAGAATGGTAAGGTCCTGGCACATTTTCGAAAGATGGTCCTGCAGGGGGTATGTGTTGGCAATGCCGGCAAACACCAGTATCTGGCTGAATTTTTTCTCCGGAATGTTCCGGCAGTTGTCACTCCAGAGCGGAACAATGTCGCTGTAGCGGATGTAAGAGAAGTAAACATTCTGGTGCGGTGCCGGCTTGATTTCCGCGATAATCTGCCGCCTCAGGATAGGGCTGAGGATACTGGGAGTTTTGGTTACCACAATGATGTCAGCCCTGCGTGCACCCCGCCTGGCTTCACGCAGACTACCCACCGGTAAAATATAATTTTTGTAGTATAGTTTGTGATAATCGGTCAGTAAAATGGATAACCCGGGTTTTACATAACGATGCTGGAACGCATCGTCGAGCAGAATTACATCCGTGTCAGGATCAGTTTTCAGGATGGTTTCAATTCCCCTACGCCGCTTTTCGTCCACATGAACACCTGCCTCAGGAAATTTCCGGAAATACTGCATGGGCTCGTCTCCGATGTTTGCGGCAGTTGATCCTGCCTTCGCCATCAGATAACCCCGGGTCCGCCGGCCGTATCCCCGGCTGAGGGTGCTTACTTTATTTAATGGCGACAACAGCCGTATCAGGTATTCTACATGCGGTGTTTTTCCTGTGCCGCCGGTCGAAAGGTTTCCCACCGAGATTACCGGAATATCAAAACGCCTGGAAGGAAGCAACCCCAGATCAAATAAAAGATTTCTCACACCGGTAATCAAACCGTAAACAACCGCGAACGGGAGCAACAGAAGCCTGAGAAATTCCATGGCTTAAAAGTATAAAAATTAATCTTTGATGCAAGTATTTTTACATTATAATTATGTTAATCCAGGAATCTGTCATCGGATAAGTTAAAAGTGATCTGAGGAAAAAAATCTGAAATCGGCAATTTGTCCAAAACGTATTATCCGGATTTAAGCTCACAGAGTTTCCACAGATATTTCTGTGCGAATTCTTCAATTTATTCTGACAGATTAAAAGCCTTTTCCCCTGTTTTTTGTTAGATTTGGCCATTGTTAATCATAAGAACTATGAAGATTGGAGATATCATCCGTGTAATTGAGGAAACAGCACCCTTAGCCTACCAGGAAACATACGATAATTCAGGGCTGTATTGCGGTTCAGTGCAGGATGAGGCTACCGGGGCCCTGTTTACCCTTGATGTGACGGAAGAAGTTGTGGATGAGGCCATCGAAGCCGGGTACAATCTGATTATCGCCCATCATCCGCTTATTTTCAAACCGTTGAAAAGGATTCTGGATGATAGCGTGACCGGACGTTGTATCATCAGGGCAATCAGGAACGATATTGCTGTTTATGCTGCACATACCAATCTCGACAATGCCCGCCGCGGTGTAAATGCGATGATCTGCAGTAAACTGGGCCTGGTCAATTGCCGTATCCTCCAGCCGGCTGCGGAGTTGCTGAGGAAGCTGGTGGTTTTTGTTCCGGAGGATCATGCAGAAACTGTCCGCCAGGCCATGTTTGCTGCAGGCGCCGGACATATCGGGAATTATGATTCATGCAGTTTTAATGCGGAGGGGCAGGGAACTTTCCGGGCACTGGATGGCGCCGATCCGTTTGTGGGTTCGAAGGGCTCACTCCATAGTGAACCGGAAGTCAGGATTGAAACCATCTGTGAATCCCATGCCCTCAACCGTATTGTAAAGGCCATGATTGATGCCCATCCTTATGAAGAGGTGGCCTGGGATGCTTATCCGCTGGTAAATATGCATCAGGGTGTCGGTTCAGGTATGATGGGCGAATTTAAGGAAGCGATGGACGAAATGGATTTTCTCAGGCTGGTGAAACAGGTATTCGGACCCGGCTGCCTGAAGCATTCACCACTCACAGGGCGTAAGGTGCAGCGGGTTGCCCTCTGCGGAGGTTCGGGCAACTTTCTGGTGCAGACAGCAATGGCGCAAAAGGCTGATGCTTTTGTCACCGGAGAACTGAAATATCACGACTATTTTCTTGCAGAAAACCGGATTCTGCTTGCCGAAGCAGGCCATTATGAAACAGAACAATTTACCAAAGAATTATTGGTTCAGATTGTTAAAGAAAAATTTACTACCTTTGCAACCCGAATTTCCAGCATTCAGACCAATCCTGTCAATTATCTGTAAATCAACAATATAATCGGAAATACTATGGCAAAATCAACGTCAAAAGCCAAAGCAGCCACTGAAAATGAATCCGTAAATCCTCAGGAAACGGAAGTTCAAAGCCAAATTTCTGCACACGTTTCGCTCTCACAGTCTGACGTTGAGGAAACCGAAATATCTATTGAGAAGAAACTCATTGCCCTTTATAGCCTTCAACAGATTGATTCACAGATTGATAAGATTAAGATTATCCGGGGTGAACTTCCGCTTGAGGTAGAGGATCTTGAGGATGAGATTATCGGGCTGGAAACAAGAATCGATAATTATATCCAGGAAATTGAAGCCCTCAAGGTTTCGGTGAAGGAAAAAGAAGCACAGATCAAGGACAGTCATTTGCAGATCAAGCGATACGAAGAGCAGCAGATGAATGTGCGCAACAACCGGGAATATGATTCGCTCTCCAAGGAAATCGAATTTCAGAATCTCGAGATCGCGCTGGCCGAAAAACGCATCAAGGAGTTTTCGCAGCTGTTATCCCTGAAAAATGAGGAAATTGAAGCTGCACAGAAAGTACTTGATGAACGTAAGAATGATCTGGACATAAAGAAAAGTGAGCTGGCCGACATTGTCAGTGAAACAGAAAAGGAGGAGAATTCCCTGCAAAGCAAATCGGAAGAATACCAGCGCTATATTGAGGAACGCCTTCTTACTGCTTACAAAAGGATTCGCAAAAACGCCCGCAATGGTCTGGCGGTGGTAAGCGTGGAGCGTGATGCCTGCGGCGGATGCTTCAGCGCAATTCCTCCCCAGCGCCAGCTGGATATCAGGATGCACAAAAAGATTATCGTCTGTGAATATTGCGGTCGAATTCTGGTGGATCATGGCCTGGCTTCCAGCGTTAATTATTAGGATATTTCAGAATTTAATGAAACAGGGGAGGGTTCGCTTTCCCCTTTTTTATTTTAATTTTGGATGATCATGAATAAAACCATCCTCGCATTACTGTTTCTGTTTTTGTTTCAGATTTCCCGGGCCGGGAATGAGCTAACACCGGGTCAGGTAAAAGCTTATGACCTGGTACTGCAGCTCCGCTTTGATGATGCCCGGAAACTGCTTGATAAAGAGGGAAAAGCAACGGAGGATCACATTGTACCTTATCTTGAACATTACATTCAGTTCCTGAGTATTTTTATTTCTGAAGACGAGAAGGTTTTTAAGTCCTGCTCAGCCGGAAAGGAAACGACCATCCGGCAACTGGAAGCTGGAAATGCCGGTTCTCCCTGGCATCTTTACAGTCAGGCGATGTTTAACATGCAGTGGGCCTTCGCCCGGATGAAGTTCGGAGAGTATACCACCGCCGCTGTTGAAATGAATCGAGCTTACCATTTGCTGGTGCGCAACAGGGATCTTTACCCCGGATTTACACCCAACCGTGCTGCCCTTGGCCTGATGAAGGTGCTTATCGGCTCGGTGCCGGATAATTATCAATGGATTGCCCGTCTGCTCGCATTGCGTGGCAGTGTCAGCGAAGGCATCAATGATCTGAAACAGATAACCGAAGCGGCTTCAACCGATGCAAATTACCCTTTTCTAAAGGCAGAAACCCTGTTCATGCTGACTTTCATTACATTTAACCTTTCAGGTGCGGAAACTGACAGGGCAATAACCGGCAGGCTGATCGAACTGAACCATGAGATGATTCAGCGCAGTCCGCTGCTGGTCTATGCTGCTGCTGTTTTTCACATGCATTACGGAGAGAATGAAACTGCACTTGATTACCTGGAAAAACGTCCGGCGGGAGCCGCATATTATCCGTTTCATTATCTTGATTATCTTACCGGACTGGCAAAACTTAACCGCCTTGATGAAGACGCGGGCATCTGGTTTCTGCGGTATGTCAACGCATACAAGGGCGGGAGTTTTATCAAATCAGCTTACCAGCGGCTCGGCTGGATCGCTTTACTCAGGGGCGACAACGAAGGTTATCATCAGTATATGTTCAGGGTAAGACATGCCGGACGCACCCTGATCGACGGTGATAAGCAGGCCCTGGCCGAAGCGGAAAGCGGCCGGTCGCCGGATGTCAGGCTGCTCAGGGCGGGATTGCTGTTCGACGGAGGGTATTATAAACAGGCCGGAGATATGCTCTCCTTGCTGACACCTGACGATTTTACCGATCCAAAAGATAAGCTGGAATATATTTACAGGAAGGCAAGGATTTATCACCTTATGGGACAGGAACCAATGGCCATTTCAACATATCGTCAGGTGATTGATGCCGGGGTAAACGGACCCTGGTATTTTGCGGCCAATTCAGCGCTGAACCTGGGATTAATCTATGAGCAGAAAGGAGATTTAAGGCAGGCTGAATACTATTACCGTAAATGCCTTGCATTAAAGTATTCTGAGTATAAATCCAGCATCAGCCAGAAAGCCAGGGCCGGTTTGAACAGGCTTGAAAAAAGATGAAGCGGCCTTTCAAAGGCCGCTTCAGGGAGTATATAGAGAGAAGTAATAAGTAGGGTTGAGAAGTGTTAGTATTTTATTCCCAGCGTTACCATGAAAGTGTTGTTCATAGTAGTGGTATTGGCTGCATTTACGTTTCCGCTATAGAGGTAATATTCATCATCATAGCCCGAATAAACCCAGGCCATATCAAAGTAGAAAGACCTTTCACGGATACCTATTCCAAGCGAGTATGAAGAGAGCGCCGAGTTGGTTCCATAAACATAGGGATTTGCTGAGATTCCGTAACCTCCTCTGAAATTCAGCGATCCGTAACGCCACTCAGTTCCGAAACGCAGGTTATTGGCTTTCTGATAGATGGAACGGATGGCATTGTTCTCATCATAAAAGTCGTAATCCGGAGCCCTGAGTCTGGCATTACTGTAATCCACGAATTCGTAATCGGCACTGATTACACCGGCTTTGCCGATAATAAATCCGACACTTCCGATGGCGCGCATCGGGGTATTGAGTTCGTATTCATAAAAGCCATTTGCATTGGCGGTGGCTGTATAACCATTATCAAACTTCGAGCGCATGGTTGCTGTGTAATCGTCGGCCATGGAATTATAAAACGTAGGTGTATGAATGGCCCCGCCAAGGCGTAACCAGTCGGTTGCCCTGAAAATAAGTCCGAATTTGAAATTCAGCCCTGTACCTGTGGTTTCAAGCCAGTCGGTGCGTGACATGCTGTTGAAAACGGTGTTATCGTCAGCCAGCGCGGTTTCGGTAAAGGTTGCGGTTTCGTAATACCTGATATAAGGCACGCCAATGGTTGCGCCCAGGTATAACTTGTTATTGTAATTCGCGCCCAGCGTAAATACCATCTCATTAATGGAACCCTTGCTTTCAATGTTTTTCCGCTGGTTCACGCCGCCATAGGGTTTGTCGATACCATATTCCCAGTTTGCCGAATCGGTGATAAACAGCAACTCTGTGTCATAGGCCAGCCGGGTATCAAAAGAGCCAAGGTCATCAGGGTGGATTCCCTGGGCGTTTTCCCAATAGGAAGTCAGGAAAGATGATACGAGGTTTTCCGATTCAATGCTGACCCTGTTGTTGAAATTGGCCATACGGTTCAGCCCGAAGCCAAACTGTACGTTTTTCCAGAGAGATTGCGGATTCCGTGATTCAAGGTTGTTGTTCATTACAATTCCTACGCTGCCCAGGTTGAAATTATAGCGGGAGTCATCACGGAATGTCCCGTTGAGTGTAGCTTCGGTATTTGTGATGCTTATGGAAGGGGTAATGCTGATCTCGGAGCTGCGGTAGAGCCCGATACCGGCCGGATTGTGGCTCAGGCTGGTGAAATCGGCGCCAAGGGCCCCGAATGCGCCGCCCATGGAGACAAATCTGGCTGATCCCGAGTAATTCAGCCGGGAATATCTCAGTGCGTCAATCTCATTTTGTGCTTTAAGTCCGTAAGTGGTAAAAATGGACAGTATGCCGAGTACAATGAGTTTTTTCATGTTAGCAATGTTTTTGTATTTAAGTAAGTAAATCCATCTGATTACCTGCGTCCGCTTCCGGAGGAAGATCTGCCGCTTCCCGATGATGAAGAAGATGATGATGAGCGCGAAGGAGCTGAGTAACTGCCGCCCGAAGATCCGGATGAGGATGAACGGGATGGCGCTGAATAACTGCTTCCGGAAGAGGGTGCAGTATAGCTCCTTTCGGATGAGGAAGAACGCGAAGGGGCGGAATAGGTCCCTCTGCTTTCGTTAGAGCGTGACGGCGTGTATGAAGGATTTGACTGCCGCTGTGGGGTTACTTCACGGGGCGCCTGCTGCCGCTGTGGTTCTGATTGCTGAGGCCTGGAGTATCTTGGCGTTACACCGGTTTCGCGGATATTGCGGTACCTCGGGCTGGTGTATTCGTTGCTTGATTTTGGCTTATTGTACCCCGGTGAACTGTATGACTGTGGTGTTCTGCTTTCCTGCATCCTGGGCTCCTGGTTTGTGGCAGGTTTCTGGTATGCAGGCCGCTGCTGTGGCTGAGTGTAGCGCCTTTCGCTTCCCTGGCCCTCTCCCTGAGGAGCTGCTGTTCTGGTATTTTGTCCCGAAGGTGCGGTATAGCGCGAGGGATCGCTGCTTTGTCCTGTACCGGTTCCTGAAGGATTTTCCTGGTCGGTACGCACCGGCTGTATCACCCTGCCGGGGTTGATGGTTTCATTGCTCCTGCCGGGTTGTTCTGTGCGGCCCGGAGTAACTGTACCCTGACCGGTACCTGGCTGAGCAGTCCTTCCCGGGTTTACAGTACCGGTGCCAGGTTGCTCAGTGCGTCCCGGAGTTACAGTTCCCGTTGTTTTTCCGGGGGCCTCGGTACGCCCTGGGGTGACCGTTCCGCTGGTTCTTCCGGGTTGTTCGGTGCGGCCTGGTGTTACGGTGCCTGAAGTTCTTCCGGGCTCTTCAGTACGTCCGGGGGTGACCGTTCCGCCAGCCCTTCCGGGATCGGTTGTGCGGCCCGGACCGGAAACTCCGATGGGTGAAGTACGCTGACCTTCAAGACGGCCGCTGCTGACAGCGGCTTCATAACGCTCGCCGAATGAGGCTGATCGTCCGCTGCCTGAACCTCCGCTCAGACCTGATCCGCGCGGACCATAGTAGTAGGAGTTGTAATCGTAGCTGTTATAGTAATTTGAACCGGCATAGAAACCGTCCCAGTAACCGTGACGGTATCCGCTCCAGTAGCTTCCGTAACCGTAATAAGGATATCCCCATCCGTAATAAGGATAATCCCAGGAAGAATAGCCCCAGTAATTTCCATATCCGTATCCATAAGGATACCCCCAGCCCCAACGCATGTAAAAGCTGGGATACCACCAGTTGTAACCCATGTAGATGCTGGTTCCCCAGCTCCAGGGGTTGTAGTCATACCAATACATATTGGTGTAGTATGGTGAGTAGTAGCTGTTATAATAAACATCGGAATGGAACCTGCGCAATCTGGCCGCATAGGCGTAATCGTAATAATCGTCGGAGTTGTAGTAGTTGTTGGTAATATAGGTATTCCCTGTCTGAGGATCCGTGTATTGCTCGCTGGTCTGATAGTCGTAACCTTCCTGCTGGTAATAGTTTTCATCGTAGGCATAGTTGTCCTCTGCCTGCGCCTGCTGCTGCTCCTGATATTGTTCTTTGGGAGTATATTGCTCAGGATCTGCATATTCAGTTGGCTTTACTGTGGTTTCAGGGACTTTTTCAGCCACTGCATCCTTGGGTGAGTAATACAGGTCGTCGTAAGTGGCGCGGGCCTGGTATTGCGTTGTGCATCCCGTAAGAAGTAAAGCAGTCGCAGCAACCAATGTGATTAAAGTTCTCATTTTTGGGTCCTCCCTTTGTTTGCAGTGTTTGTCGTACTGGTTTTATCCTGATGTACGGACTGAGGTAATTTTATTAATTTTGTGCCGCTTTCGCGGGTGTGTTTCACACCTGAAAATTAACAAATACTATACCATAAAATCAGAAATGGCTAAAGATTTTCCTACAAGGGCTGAAAATTACGCTCAATGGTACAACGACCTGGTTATTAAGGCCGATATGGCTGAAAATTCAGCTGTAAGAGGCTGTATGGTGATTAAACCTTACGGATATGCAATCTGGGAGAAGATGCAGGCAGCCCTGGACAAAATGTTCAAGGATACCGGGCATGTAAATGCCTACTTCCCGATTTTTATTCCCAAATCATTTTTCAGTAAGGAAGCCAGTCATGTTGAGGGTTTTGCCAAGGAGTGTGCCGTGGTGACCCACTACCGTCTGAAGAATGATCCCGATGGCAAGGGTGTTGTGGTTGATGAGAATGCAAAACTGGAAGAAGAGCTGATTGTCCGCCCTACTTCCGAGACCATCATCTGGGACACCTACCGCAACTGGATTCAGTCCTACCGCGATCTGCCCCTGCTGATAAATCAGTGGGCAAATGTGGTAAGATGGGAAATGCGTACCCGCCTATTTCTCCGCACTGCCGAATTTTTATGGCAGGAAGGGCACACCGCTCATGCTACTGCAGAGGAAGCGATTGCCGAAACCGAACAAATGCTGAACGTTTATGCGGATTTCGCCGAAAATTTTATGGCTGTGCCTGTCCTTAAAGGGGTGAAATCACCCAACGAACGTTTTGCAGGAGCGGTGGAAACCTATTGCATCGAAGCCCTTATGCAGGATGGGAAAGCGCTGCAGGCCGGAACTTCGCACTTCCTGGGGCAGAATTTTGCCAAAGCGTTTGATGTTCAGTTTCTCAGTAAGGAAAATAAACTTGAGTATGTCTGGGCTACTTCCTGGGGTGTTTCAACCCGCCTGATGGGCGCATTGATTATGGCGCATTCCGATGACCATGGCCTGGTATTGCCTCCAAAACTGGCTCCCACCCAGGTGGTGATCATCCCGATTTATAAAACCGATGAGCAACTGGCCGCCATCACCGAAAAAGTCGATGAAATCGTCAAAAATCTGAAAGCCAAAGGGATTACGGTAAAATATGACGACCGTGATACTTACAAGCCCGGATGGAAGTTCAACGAGTATGAGTTTAAAGGTGTTCCCGTACGCCTCGCAATCGGGCCCCGCGATCTTGAAAACGGCACCGTGGAAGTCTCAAGACGCGATACCCTTGAGAAATCATCTTACCAGATTGCCGATATTGAAACCAAAATTGAACATTTGCTGCAGAGTATTCAGGATAACCTGTTCCAGAAGGCCGTTGATTTCAGGGAGAATATGACAACCAAGGCCGATACATGGGAAGAATTTGTTGATCTGCTTGACAACAAGGGCGGATTTATCCTGGCCCACTGGGACGGGACTCCGGAGACCGAACAGGAAATCAAGGAGAAAACCAAGGCTACCATCAGATTAATCCCGCTCGATGCCAGACCTGAAGAAGGGAAATGCATCCTCACCGGCAAACCTTCAGCCCGCAGGGTGGTTTTTGCCCGGGCATACTGATGCTTGGAACGGCAAGTAATTATTCAGCAATAGAAGGGGATCCGGAATGGTCCCCTTTTAATTTGCCAGGAAGTTATCCCTGATAAAGAAGATTGACGATGGAAATCTCAGGATTCAGGGCGGCCCTAATCCACTTTAACCAGTTGCCCGCTGCCTGAAATGTTGCTTTTTAATTCATAAGGATTTCCTGAATAATAAATGTTACCGACAGAAGTGATTTCCGCTTCAAGGATATGTTCAGCGTGAACATAGCAATTGTTGGTACCGCTGTTCCGGATATATACAATGTTCGATATCAGGTCGTTACAATAAAATGGCCCGTAGCTGTTGGCAAAAATGGTGGTTAGCACCGCCTTGCCTTTAACATGTAAATCAACGGTGCCGTAGTGAAGGGCGAGGTTCAGCTGGTATGCATGCAGTTCAAGATCAAACGTTCCGGCGCCGCCCCAGATGCTTACCTGAAGTGAGTCGGTTGTGAACGGGCCTTCGGTTCGCACATCCCCCGATCCTTCGTACCTTATTTCGCGCAGGGCGGGAGCAGTAACATACACTGTAATTTCTCTTTCGTAACTCCGGACCCAATTACATTTCAGGGTATTGCGGATATGCAGGGCGCTGTCACTGATATCGGTTTTGATGGCGTCAAGCAACTTCTCTCCTGCTTCTACTCTGAGAGCCGGCTGATTGCCTTCGATCAGTACAAGATTTACATTGTCATATAATTCAATTCGTTCGAAATAGCCCGACGGTCTTTCTTCCGCAACAATTGGGCCGGTCCGGGTATAACAGTCGTCCAGCTGTTCGCGGTTGCATGCTGTAAGCAAAAACAACATGACGATGATTGCCGGTAGAGCATATAAAAACAGTTTACTACCCGCATTCACGACTCTGTGTGCTGTTTTTATATTCAGATTCTTTTTCAATTGTTTTTTTTCTGGTTTAAAATCGTTTATGAGAATGAGACGAAACCGGCAATATTATCCTATTTCAGGTAATATCCCCACTTAAACCTGTAGCCCAGGCCGATTCCGACAAAATCGGCCCGTGCGTAATGGGTCTTCAGGGTAAGATTGGCAAAAAGGTTTTTCGTGACCAGGTAGTGAATACCCAGTTTGTAATAAGACATGCCTTCGCTTTTGTCTTTGCCGCCCAGGTAGAATCCCAGGTTGAACGCAAAGGATGTTCTGTCGAGCACCAGTTCATAAGCGGCGCTCAGCCCGGGCTTGGTCAGTTGCCGGGCCGGGTAGGGCTCCTGATTGGTCCGGGCAACCAACAGGGCGTCAGAGCCGTCCCACGACAGGTCGAAACAGATACCGAGTTTGTTTTTGTAATCCAGGTTTTTCATGGCGGAGAGAAAACCTGAATAGACCTGATATTTTGTGCCGTCGGTATCGCCGGATTCTTTATAAGCAAAGATTGTTCCCAGCTTCACCTCAATAAACTCCCTGCCATCGAACTCGTACATTGTAAGACTTGGACGTACGCGCTGGCGAATGGGATTATTCAGTTTATTCAGCCTGAAAGCTGCCCCGGCGCTGACAGCGGGAATATTCAGGCCGAAGTTGGGTGTTTTGGTCGAGCCGTTTGAAAAGTGCATCAGTTGTATGCCGGCAGAAAGTTGCAGCTGTTTAAGCGGTTTCCAACGGTATTCTGCCATCAGGTTAACTGCGGCATTCAGGTGTGATCCGATGGCGTTGAATTTGTAATTGCTGAGGCGGTCAAATTTTTTTGTGAGATAGGCAAGGCCGGCTCCAAGCCTGAAATTCACCTCACTTTTATCATTTTTTATAAGCGGGAAACTGATGTAAGGATAGAGCGCATGCGCTTGCCCAAGGTCTTTTGAATTACCGAGCCAGGCATTCCAATAGGTCAGCCCCGTAACCGGATAGTTATAGAATGACTCCCACTGCCGCTTTCCATAAGTTTCCCGGGAGATAGAGAATTCAAAGGAGGGGAAGTGACTGTTGTAAATCTCCATTTCAACGTGATGGGCTGTGAGAAATCCATAATTAACCCTGGGCTCGAACAGCAGGTTGGGCATCTGAAAACGATGCTGTGCTGAAGCGCCTGAAAATGCAGCTGAAGCCAGACACAGGAAAAGGAATGGCCTGAGGTACCCGGAAAAATTGATATGGCAGTGGCGGATGATCAAAACAACGGATTTCAAATGGCGGACAGTGCAACAAAAATACAAAATCCGGCCCCGCTAAAATGATTACTTTTGCACAGGTAAAAAATCCGCCGGAAGAAATCCTGTTTTTGCACAAAACATTACTTTTACTGCTTCGATTGAAACTATAATTGAACCTCTTTGCTGATAAAAAACCTGGCAGAAATGCTTTAAAATATGTCAGGATTTATCCTGATTATCACTTTACAGTTTCCGGCAGAAGTTAAACCTTGTATTCCGGCTGTCAACAGTCGATTAGTCTTTAAATTTTTGAATTTTAGAATTTTTAAATCTTATGGATCCCCGTCTTGTTGCATTTGAACGTTTACTCACCATAATGGATGAACTGAGGGCGGGTTGCCCCTGGGACCGCAAACAGACCCTGGAAAGCCTGCGCTATCTCACCATAGAGGAAACCTATGAACTGAGCGATGCCATTCTTGAAAAAGATATGGATGAGATCAAAAAGGAGCTGGGCGACCTGATGCTCCACCTCGTGTTCTATTCTAAAATTGCTTCCGAGCAAAATGCATTTACCATTACGGATGTGCTCAATGGCATTTGTGAAAAGTTAATTCACCGTCATCCGCACATTTACGGCGATGTCATGGCAAAAGATGCAGAAACAGTGAAGAATAACTGGGAAAAGATCAAGCTCAAGGAAGGTGAACGGAAGACAGTGCTTGGCGGTGTTCCGGCTTCGCTTCCTGCCATGGTGAAAGCTTACCGTATTCAGGAAAAGGCCCGTGGCGTTGGTTTCGACTGGGATCATGTTGGTCAGGTATGGGACAAAGTGCAGGAGGAACTTGCTGAATTGCAATATGAAAAGCTAAATGGTTCTCCCGAAAAAATTGAGGACGAATTTGGCGACCTGCTGTTTGCCCTTATCAATTACGCCCGCTTTATCGATGTAAATCCCGAGGACGCCCTTGAACGCACCAATAAGAAGTTTATCAGACGGTTTAATTACATTGAGCAAAAAGTGAAAGAAACCGGCAAGTCGATGCACGATATGAGTCTTGCTGAACTTGATGTTTTCTGGAATGAGGCCAAGGCTGCGGAAGCCGGGAATGATTAGACATCAGTGCCGGTCTTTTCCGGCGTATTATATTTTTCATTCCGAATTCTGATTATTTTTGTGAAGCAAACCTGCGGTTATGTGGAGTAAAATTCCGGCCTTTCTTAAGAACAAGTACCTGCTTGTGACTATACTGTTTCTGGTATGGTTGACCTTTTTCGACCGGAATAATTTTATTTCTCAGGTTCGTTACGGGCGTATCCTGAACAAACAACGGCAACAGATGGAATTTTATAAAAGTGAAATCCTGAAGGACAGCACTGCCCTGAATGAATTGATGTCAGATTCATTGTCGCTGGAGAAATTTGCACGGGAAAAATACCTGATGAAAAAGAATGATGAAGATATCTATTTGATCGTCAAGGATAAAGACGATAAAAAGAAATGAACTCCCGGCTCGGGGACTACCTATTCATTTTCTTTTACGAACCACCTGCATTTAACTTTCAGCGTTGGTCTTACTACGAAAGCCGGTATTGCTTTAACGACGCTTACTTCAGCCTCAGCCAACCTGTCATTTTCAGCGAAAGATCCATAAAGATGATATTTGCAGATCCGTTGCGTTCGATATGATAAGAGGCTGTATTAAAGGCTTCATTAAGGAGGTTGATGTTGGCGTGGTTGATAAACGGTGTGAAATCCCTGATAAATTTGAGTTCTTCTCCTTCCGCCCTGATGGCGTTTTCATTTCCGATGCTGTTCATCAGGCAGTATCTGGTAGCTTTGAGCGCGTAGCTAAAGAACTTCTTTTGCTTCTCCCTGCCCAAACTATGAAATTCCGCAGTCAGTTTATAAATTTCAGCAATATCCTTTCTATAGCATATACGCATCCAGTTTCTGAAAAGTTCAAAGTTTGACTGGTCCGATTCACCTGTTTGCAATATTTTCCTTGCAAGGTTCAGGTTGCCGTTGGCAACATACCTGATCCTTCCGGCTGCTGCAGAATCTGCCGATTCGTTCATTGTCAGTGCGGCAACCAGCTCTTGGTCGTTTAAAGCCCTGAATTTGACCAATTGAGTTCTTGAAAGAATAGTAGGCAATATCAGGTCGTTATGCTCTGAGATCAGCAGAAAGAGGGTCTTGTCAGGCGGCTCCTCGAGGATTTTGAGTATTTTCGGGGCAGCCGCGTGATAGAGTTTCTCTATCATCCAGATGATCATTACTTTATATTCTGACTCGTACGATTTGTAGCTGAGCGTCTTGATGATTTCGTTGCAATCCTCCGAATTGATGATGCCTTGTTTATTCTCCAGCCCTATTTTCTGGTACCAGTCGGCCAGGCTGACATATCCTCCGTTTGATTCGACCAATGCGCGCCAGTGATGAATGAACTTTTTACTGATCGGATCTTTGTCAATTTCTTTGGTTGTTGCAACAGGATAGATGAAATGCAGGTCCGGGTGGGCCAGTTTCGCGTATTTGATGCACGAAGGACATGTTCCGCATGAGTCATCCGGAGTGCGGGCGGTGCAATTGATGTATTGGGCGTAAGCCAGGGCCATGGCAAGCTTGCCGGAGCCTTCAGGCCCCAGAAACAGTTGCGCATGGCTTACCCGGTTGTCGCTGACTGTTTTTCTGAGCCTGTACTTGATCTCTTCCTGTCCTGCAATGTCACTGAACTTCATTCGGGCGGTGAATTTTGGATGCTAAATTAGGCGATTTGGATCAATCGGGTTGATGAATCATAAGTTTTATTGCGTGTTGCGACTCCCTGGTCCTGATGATCAGCATATACAGGCCTTCTGGGAGTTTCGGGAACATGAGCTGAATGCTTTTTTCCGGATGAATAACGTTGGTTTCAGAGACTGTCCTTCCTGAAAGATCAATCATTCTGATATTCAGTGACTCAGGTCTGTCCGGGCAGATCAGTGTGGCCATTCTTCCTGCGGGATTCGGATATACAAAATATTTACTTTCAGCATGCTCATCCATTCCGGTGCAGTTTTCCACAAGAATGTAATCCTCAAGTGAGAAGGTGTTGCTGCCTGATGCACCATCTTCAACAGTCAGGCTTACGTTGTACAAGCCGGGGGTATTGTACCTGATTTGCGGATTTGCTTCTTCTGATATCTGGGGTTCGCCTCCAGGGAAGGACCAGCGCAGCCGGTTTACTGTTCCGCTTGTATAAGCCGTAAAATTAATTTTATTATACCTGCATACCTGAGTGTTATCGGCGGTAAAGCTGGCACAGAGGGGCGTTGTACGGAACCCGAGGAACTCCAGATAGTTGCGCATAAGCTCAGGCCTTCCCGGGCTGTTGAACATAAAGGTGCCGCCAAATTCCACCGTGGAAGCAATGGCATTGTACCTTGCCGAATCCAGTCCTGTTGTAAAGCAATAGCCGGTATTTTTATCCTGGAACCAGGGAACGGCAATTCCGTCAGCCTGAAGGTTCTCACCTCTTACGTTATCGCCGCGGTAATCAAAGGTGAAACCTTCAGCTGGTGTACCTGGCATTCCGGTGAGGGTGTCGGCCGGATGCTGAAAAGCCTGGCTGAGCCCGGTAACGCTGAATTTTTCACGCAGCGCGGTCGGCGGATCAAACCGGAAGAAAGATCCTCCCTCAAGGTACAGATTGCCTCCGTTCTCAAGAAAACATACCAAAAGACTGTCCTCGTAAGCATTAAGTTTATGATTCTGAGGAAAGAAGCCCAGCGACAGGAAAACGGTGCTGAAATTGTTCAGAATAGTATCAATC
>JABNAD010000641.1_pt1 | contig 18020 bp, 13 predicted proteins | sample 7240381 | NCBI WGS metagenome assembly JABNAD01 (sample SAMN11332834, study PRJNA596920) | anaerobic digester metagenome | biome: digested sludge; isolation source: digested sewage sludge-derived enrichment culture grown on H2/CO2 | place: Germany: Goettingen
AACAATGATATGTATTTTGTGTTCTGGAGAGCACCGAGAGTGACACAGGGAGTATCGTCGGCAGCGTCAGATGGGTATAAGGGACAGGATGAGGACCAGCCATAGCAATCGCGATTGCTCTACTCGAAATTGAAAGTGAGACTATTGATGACTGAAGAAATCATGCGCAGGGAGGACTGGATGGGAAAATACTGGGTTTTATTGGCGGATGCATTGCCGGAGTTGCTGGCGTGTTCGCGGTGGCGGTGATGACGAAGATGTTGCCAAGCGCAGACTCGTCTGATGATCCAGAACATTGTTGTGAAGAGCAAGACAAAACATTGGCTATGTTGGATAGTAGTAATTCCTAAGCAGATTGAGAATAATGATGCCGGCTTCCTTTTGTTTGAGGAGGCAGGTCTGCTTGATTTCTTTGTAAAAACATTATCTTGTATAATACAAAATTTTGGCTGTGTTCGTAAAAATTGTTGATTTGCCACATTATTGTTGAAAAACCCCGAAATCGGCTATCAAGCCAGGCCTCGGCGTGGACGAAAAGAGGCTGACTCGGCAGGACCGCCTGCAACGCTGGCTGAAGGCTGGGGCTGGGACCTGACCACGGACGTGGCCCGGATCATGGGCATGCACCGCACTTTTCCCTGCAAATGCAATGATTTGAAATTATTGGAAGACGGGTTTCGCTGAGCGCTATCCAAGCTCTTTCGGCCGGTGCTGTCATCCAAAATGTATCAGGCAAACGTAAGACGAACTGCCTAGTGACAAGTAAATAATACTTGCTGCCGCGTTGTGTCATACATAATGCAATGGTATTTTTTAATCGCTTACAGGCGTATTTCGGCGATAATGTTCTCAAATGGAGTAATGATCATGCTTCAACTTGTCATGTTTGTTATAATAGGTATCATTTGTCTGGTATTGTTGAAGAAGATTCTGTATTTTGCGCTGGTTGTTTCTGGTTTTTCCGTAGTCTTGGCGTTCTGCATTGTCACTGCTCCCGCTGTAATTCCTGCATTCATCGTAAACAAGCTGTTTGCAAATATCCGTTTGCAGAAATTTGTCCCGTTTATTTGCCTTGTTTGTTTTGGATCTGCGCTGGTATATGAAATTCGCTTGGGAATGTTTGAATCATTTATGACATACGATTTCCTGAAATTCATTCTGGTTCCTGTTCTCTTTATATTCATCATGACGCATCAAAATCGTCTATCCAAATTCATTGGCGAAACATGTCTGATCGAATTCAGCAGAAAGAGTTTGGATTTCAGCTATGTATTAGTATTTGCTTCGTTGTTCCTGGCGATCATATCGCTATACTCAGACATGATTCTTTATGAGATGAGAGCTGTTAATAAATATACGGTATACACGGAAGGGGTCTATTATTTTTTGGCCATATCCATCCAGATTTATTTGCTGATGAGAATCAGCGGGTATAAATCTTCTGTTTCCGATGTGATGAAAACTCTCGATTTCACGGAAAAATTGAACAGTCGGGAAAGCCTTTCCCGGATAGTTGGGCAGGCCATGTCTTCGAAGGAAGATATTCAGACCATATTCGAATTCTTGTCGGCCAAAATGATTTCCGAGGGATCCACGATTGAAATCGAGCTCAATTCGACGCTTTGGCTGTTCAGGAAGCAGTGGTACCATTCCAGGCTGGCCGAGATCACGAATACTCTCGCCTTGCAGGGAAGGCACAAGCCGGGTGAAGTATCGAAAGTCGTTCAGAACATTCTGGGGTTGCCCGAGAAGGATGCGGATGAATATGTCGATCTGTATTTGGGCAGCGGTGGATATTACGAATTCGATGACGGTCGTTATTATGTCTCTTTCCCGCACACGACTTCGATCCGAGCCTGCATTTCCTGCGGAAAAGCTGCATTCATCGGGTATGAGCATCAAGGCGAATGGCACTGCTCGGAAATATGCGAAAAGACCGACATGTTGTGTCTGGAAATCAAAGACAAGCCTTTCGACGAGTTTGTTTCGAATGCAGCGACCAGCGGATTCGTCCTTATGGCCGGGGGGGCGGCCTGGAACGAGAATCAGAAAATGTTCGCCACCAACGGGCAGGGGCATGGCTTCGCCGCCGAAAGGGGAAACACCAGGATTGACCGCATTTTCGGACGGGACGCCCGCGTCGTCGGCGACAACAACGCGAAGAATGGAGCCGACCGCATCGTCAACGGGCAGGAGTATCAGACCAAGTATCACTCTACCGGCGCACGCAGCATCGGGAGCGCGTTTGACGGTCAAAACGGGAATTTTAAGTATTTCGACACGAACGGAAAGCCCATGCCGATCGAGGTGCCAAAAGATCAGTACGAAGCGGCATTGAAAACGATGGAGCAGAAAATACGCAACGGGAAAGTTCCGGGCGTGACGGATCCGAAAGCCGCCACGGACCTCGTCGTGCGCGGGAACCTGACGTATGAGCAGGCGGTGAACATCACGAAGTTCGGTACGATCGAGTCCATCACCTATGACATCTCGGAAGGCGCCGTCTGCGGCCTTGCCGCCGGTGGGATCAGCTTCACCATTACGGCCATTGTCTATTACATGAACACCAGAGACTCCAAAGCCGCTTTGAGAACCGCCGCCATCCAGGCGGGCAAGACGTTCGGGCAAACCATGGTGGTCTTCGTTACGACCCAGCAGCTGCATCGCCTGTCCGTGGTCCAGTCCACCCTGAAGCGAATCGATGTTTCAAGTTGCTCGAAAACCGTGAATAGCTTCCTTGAAAAAGGCCTCGGGGTAAATTCTACGAGCGGGGTTAACAAGGCGCTGCGCGGGACTGTGCTCACATCCATCGTGCTCATCACCGCGACCTCCGGCCCGGATTTCGTCAAAATGGTAAGGGGCAGGATATCTAAGGCACAGTTTGCGAAGAACATCGCCGTGACAACCTCCGGCATGGCAGGGGGCGCGGTCGGCGCGATGGTCGGAGGCGTTGTATGCGCCCCGCTGGGCCCGGTGGGCGCCATCTTGGGCCGCGTCGGCGGCGGGATAGTAGGGGGGCTCGTGACGTCCGTCCTATCCAACAAGCTGGCATCGAAATTCATGGAAGAGGACAAGGACAAGATGCTGCGGATCGTGGAAAGCCAGCTCGAATACTTGGCCAGGACATTCATGCTCAGCAAGGACGAAGTCGACAATGTCATGGCGAACATGGGAGCGATCATCAACCAGAAAGCCCTGGAGACCATCCATGCGGCCCGCGGCAACAGGAGGGCAATGGCAAATTTTTTTCTGAAGCCGGTCGTCGTGAGCGTTGTTAAGCAGCGCCCGATTCTTGCTTACGAAGTGGATGATGTCATGGACGCACTCGAGGAGCTGGGCACTGGCGACATCGGCGGTATTGTGTCAGCGGCTTGATGGGGGGGCGGGGTACGTAATGCGTGATGCCCGATCTTCGTCAGGCTTTGAGGGGCACGAGCAGTTCCGGGAAGTCGTTGCGCGTGTTGTTGACTCTGGTGCTCACGGGGTAGCTGTCGAAATCGCTTCGTGAGTCGGCGATGATCTCCTGGACGGCCGGCCCGGGTGTGTTCGGGTCCAGCCAGGCGTCGAAGTGTTCGGGCTTGAGGACCACGGGCATGCGGTCATGGATATGAGCGATGTCCGGCGCTGCCGCCTTGGAGAGCAAGGCGCAGGAAAGCACCTGGCTGCCGTCCTGTCCTGTCCAGACGGCCCAAAGCCCGGCGAAGACGATGGCTTCCGCATTCGGTGCGCAGATGAAGTAGGGCTGCTTGACCAGTCGGCCCGAGTCGTTCCTGACCTGTTCCTTTTCATTCCACTCGTACCATCCGCGTGCCGGCATCAGGCAGCGCAACCTGCGCAGGCTGTGACGCCAGGTCGGCTTCTCCGCAGCCTCTTCGGATCTGGCATTGAAGGTCAGGGACGGCGGCGCATCCTTCTTCCACCAATGGGGAATGAGCCCCCAACGCGCGCCGTTCAGTTCGAGCAGAGCATCGTCGGCTTTGAGAACCATGGGCACACGGGTTGTCGGCGCCACATTGTAATGTGGCTCCGGCCAATGCCAATTCCAGCGGTCGATTTTCAGGATATGCGCAACCGCTGCTTCGTCTGGAAGGGAGAATCGTCCGCACATGGGTATCTCGCGCGCTTGGGTTCAGCAGAGGCAGTGTCCGCCGATAATAGGAAGCTCGAGGCCGGCCCCTTTGGAGAGGGGAGGCCGGCCTGATAATGCAGCTTATTCGGCCTTGGGTGCCTTCTTGCGTTTCTCCCAGAGCTTCATGCCCTGCATGGTCTTGCGGCGGTCACGCGCCAAGGACTTCGCCACTAGGGACGTGCCTTTCTTGTAGCCATATTTTTCCCTGTACTGTTCCGGCGTGAGGCCGTGTGTTGCCAAGTGGCGCTTCGTCAAAACTTTGAATGACTTTCCACACTCGCAGCAGATGACACTTTTCTCTCTGATGGCGTTTTTGGGGTCGATAACTGGTGCGGTTTCGACAGTTGGCGCAACACCTTCGGCGACTCCACGAATGCTGTCAGCCAAGGATCTGATCATGGATGTGATCTCTTCCTCGCTCATGTTGCGCACAGATGCTTGGGCTTTAACGATTTCGATTGCTTGCTTTAGAGAATCTTCCATGTTGTCTCCTTTAGGATGTTTGAGGATTTGATTGTAGGCTATTGCACATATTATGCCTAATTTGAATTAAGCCCATTGTGCGACAAGCTACACTCAAGTCGCATGAAGGTAAATATCCGCTGTATGCAGCGATTGCTGATTGAAGTTGATCTTCTTTACTGCGCTTCCACGTAGAAAAAGCGCAGGACGCTGGATAGGCTATATCCGAGTTGTCATGCGAACTTCCGAAATGAGAAGCCTTGCTTTCGAAATGTGCGAACCATTTTGGGGTCCAAGCATCTATACTGCCACTGTGGTCAAATTCTTCGGCACCTTGGCTTTTTGACATCATCGCGCTGGCAATCTCTCGGGAATTCGCTCGTATTCCTCCATCATCGTCAGGCATTTGGTCTGCACCTGGCCTTTTGTGCTTGGTGCGCAGATAAATGCGTATGTCCGGAATTTGTTTGCTCCAATCGGCAATTGTGGTCGTGGGCAGGATGCCCAACTCGTTTTAGCGGGCCCTTCCTGGGTACCTGCAAGGGTCCTGTATTAAAAGAAATTGCTCCGTGAGCGGAAGGCAGTAACTGGGAGAGTCAGAAAGATAGTTCTCGATCGTGCCCTTCGGGGATTCTTGAGAAGCCAGCTTTTCCCAAGGGGCAAGGTGTGCGGAAAAAAAAGATTTATTCGACAACTAGCTTTAATAATGGGAATAATAGCAGCACTAAACTCCTTTTTTGGGAATTTGAGTAGGGTGGATCAAAAGTTTTGCTTGCATTTTTTTTTGAGCGGGCTATAGTGGGAATTTCTGTGGTGATGAATTTCCTGTAAAAATGGTGATGTCGATGTAGATATTATATTAAAAATTTTTATTTGTCTGATATGATATGTGTTTTTAAACATATGTCTTATCTGTATTGGTATTCTGTCAAATATCATATTTGACATATGGATTTGTATTGTCATTTTTCAATTCAAAATGAATTGAACAGTGTTTTGTTTATTTTTATTAAATTTTTATTATTCGAGCAAGAATTATTTTTTTAATGTCATAATTTTTATCAAGACAGAAAAAAGGAGAATAGTGATGACTGTACATGTTCCGACGCGGCGTAGAGGTGAAAAGCGGACTGAAGAAATTTCCTTCAAGGTCAGTCGCGATGAAAAAGCTTTGATAGCAGCTGCTGCAAAATCAAAGAATACGAAAATTGCGATTTTGATCAGAAAAATACTTTTTGAGTACGGGATTGAAGTGGAGGTCCCGAAGGAAGAACCCAAATCTCGCGAACGGCCTGCTCCGAAAGTAAGCCGTGAATTGATGCTTGAAGTTGCCAAGATGAGTAACAGATTGAGCCAACTTGCCAACTGGGTGACCACGTACAAAACAGAGGAAGACGTAGTGCCCGTGGTGTTCACGCTTGTTGCGCTCGACCAAACGCTTTGCGAGTTGGTTCACGGACTTCCAACGTATAAAAAGTAGAGATACTGTGCTTATAAAGTATTTGAAAAAGGGCCGTGGGGATGCGCAGGAAGCGGTTGATTATCTTATGGATGATTATGGCTGCAATGGTGAAAAAAGAAAAGAGGTTTCTGTGCTGTACGGTTCGCCAAACCTTGTCGCCAAAGTTGCAAATTCGTTGACCAGTTCGCATGTTTACACCAGCGGGGTAGTCGCTTGGGCCGTAACTGACAGGCCGACGGAGCAGCAAATACTTGAAGCAATGTATCTGTGGCGACTTCTTGCATTCGCAGGCCTTGATATCGAACGATTATGTCACTGTGAAGTATTGCATCGCGACTTTGATGGCGGTGTTCACGTTCATATGCTCATAGCTCGCGTAGACTTGGAAACCGGGAAATGCTTCAATCCTGCTCCCCCCGGTTGGGAGCGGGATTTTGGAACTATGCAGGATCTGCTCAATCATAAGTATGGTTGGGCAGATCCTAATGATCCAATGCGGGCCAGACTTTTACAGCCAGGACCACGCATTTATGTCGATAAGTCTCGGCAGCGAGAAGGTTTTGAATTTGAACCAGACCAGAGAGGCATAATTCACGACATAGTGATCAATGGTATTAAGGAAGGTGAAGTGACCAATCGGTCATCAATGGTCGGTTATATCGAAAGTTTTGATTATGAAGTTGTGCAGACTGGTTACAATTATATCAGTATTAAAAATCCAGATGGGGGTTATAATATTCGCCTCAAGGGATCTTTGTACTTAAAAGATCGAGAATTTGACAGAATAATTGAAGAAGAGTGGCGTACTGATGCTGATTTAGTCCGTTATCCGGACAAAATAGCCGCTAATGAAGCATTTGAAAGATTCAAAGGTGTTTGTGAAAAGCGTTCAAATTATAATATGAAACGATTTGCTGTAAAAAATAAAGACTATTCTAATTTATCACAGGAAATTATTGACTCTGAGTGGATCGAAAACTGTTCCCATAATTTTTTGTCAAAAAGATCTAAGGATTCTTATTTTGGTAGAGCCGATGTGTATCTTAGTACGCTATTTTATAACTATTTGGAAATTCATACAATTGTCAAAAAAAATAACAAAGAAGAAATAATTGCGAATAACAGGTCGCAAATTTTGAATCGAAGTAAAAAGAATAATTCAAATGAATGTTGTCCAGATGATTTATGTTGTGATGTTTTTGAAAAATATAAAGAAAATTTCAAATATTTTGAATTGTATAATTGTGATTATTTGGAAGAATTTCAGGCAATAATGAGTAAAATCATATATCATATTTACGATATGGGTTTAACAAATAAAATTTTATCTGACGTAATATTTGATTTTTATAAAGTTAATAGTGAGTTATATATTAATTTTATAAATATTGAAAATAAATATGTAGAAAATTTTGAAATGTCTATTTCAAATGAAGATGATTTCAATGTTTGCAATGATATTCCGGAATGTCAAAGCACAAGAAATAAAAGTCAGTTAAGTCTGATGATGTAGTTTGTGCCAGACTGAATAACACAGTAACTAATTAAGAGGTGCAAAATGATAGTTAGTAACGAAGTAAAGCTTTTCTGTGAAAAAGAAGCGGCTGATTTTTTATCGATTAGTGTCAAAACTCTTCAGCAGTGGAGATATCTGAAAAAGCCTCCTGTATATATAAAATTTGGTAGAAATGTTCGCTATAATTATCATGATTTGGTAAAATATATGAAAGCGTGTACCGTTGAACCAATGAACTGAGGTTATGTAAAAATATATTACTATTGTGTCATGAAGCTATTGCAATGAATTCATTGTGGTAATTTGTGTTCTGCCATGCAGTGGCGATAAAGAAATCTCAATTCTTGTAATTTGGCATCCATCAGGATGAGACGTTCTGGACCCCGTCCGCCAATCCGTATATTCCCTGACGGCATGCAGCATCAGGACGTCATCTTCAAGCTGAGCAGCCTCGCCAACCGCTTTCCGCGCGGGCTGGAGCTTTCCAAGCAGGATCTGCTTTTTGTTGGCTGGCTGTATTTTCGCGAGCTGGCCACGGAGGCGGCGAGAATTTCCGATCGTGAGCTGCGGCAGCAGCTTTCTCATGCCGCGGTCCAACTCGGCATGGAGGATGACGTCTCTCAGCCGGCGCAGGTCATTGATCGGTTGGTGCGCTTCAGGATGGTGCGTACTTCGGTGACGGATTCGCGGGCGCAGGAGTACTGCCTGACTCGCCTTGGGAGAAGCCTTGCCCGGGATCTGCTGGAGGATGCCGACTTTGGCAGCGAAGACCTGTGCACCCTCCTGAACCAGGCCCATGCCTCTCTGCGTCAGGAGATGGAGCAGGGCGACCCTGCGGAGCTTGCCAAGTGGCTGACCCATTTCTTTCACGGCACAATTCGAGAAAAGATCGAGTACAAGCTCCTGTCCATAGAAGAAGGGCTCCTTGATCAAGAGCAGACCGCCAAACGCCTGGGCAGCGGGCAGGACGAGCAGGCCTTTGAGGAGGCCCTGGCCGCGGTGCGCAAGGGACGCGAGTATCTGGACGAGCTGCTAGACGCGGTCCAGGACGGTTCTGCCTACATGCCGCTCATGGCTGCGCTGTCGGAATGCCATGACCGTTTTCCCCAGCCCGAGCTTCGCACCGCCATCGGGCGGGCGTTGGATTTTCTGGAGGGGATGCGCCACCGCATCGAGCGCATGCTCGCAAATCTCATCCGGTTCGTCAGGCAATGCGTCTCCTACCAGTCTTTCGTCGGCTCCTTGTCCCGTCGCGACGCCCTCGGGCGGCTGCAGCTCGACCTGCTGCGCCTGGCCCTGCGCGAACCCTTAAGCATGCCCATGGTCGGACAGAACCGCCCGTGCGCCATCAGCCTCGAGTTCGGCGCTTCCCAGAACCAGGCCCCCGTCCCCCTCGACCCGGCGGCGTTGGCGGCCCTTTCCGCCTTCGTGCCCGAGCCGATAAGGAACATTCAGGCGCCATGGCGCGGCGAGTTTGTTGACGAAGCGCGCCGGCAATGGAGTTCCGCCCCGTTCTCACCCAAGCCCCTTGCCGCGTGGATTCGACGCCTCCTGGCCCCGGTCGTGGCCGATCCCGATGCCGAAATTCTGGCTCTGTGGTACCTCCTGAACGACATGCCAGCCTGGAAGCCCGCCGTCCTGGTCCGTGCCGCCGATGCACCGTGGGAGGCTCTTGGCCCAACTCTCATGCAACCCGTCATCCTGGACACGCCCCATGTCTGACGTCCCGATTCAAGATCCCATGCCCGACGAGGGCGACGGCAATGTCCTGTTCGCCTCGCCGGCCCTGTCGCGGCGCATCATCCACAGCCTTCAGCGCGGAGAGCATATTGACCCTTTCATGGGGCCCGAGTTCCGCTTTCTGGACCGCAACCAGTCGGACTGGGAGGATTTCTTTGCCTTCCTGGGATACAAGCTGTGCCGCAGCGACCTGGGCGGGGAAAGTTTCTTCTATCTCAAGCCCGACTCGGGGCTAGTCAAGGCTGAGCGACTCAGTCGCGGGGCGACCTTCCTGGGCATCTTTCTGGCCTGGCACTTTGTTACCGAAGGCGTGGACGGCCAGGAATCGGTGCCGGCCGCCGACCTGGCGGGGCGGATTCTCTCGAACTTCGATTTCAACATGCTGGTCCCGGTCTTCCTGCCCGTACGCGGGCGAGGCCGACAGCGGGCCGAGACGGAGCAGAACCGCGACAGGATGATCGACGCCATCCGCACCTTCCTGAACGAGCTGGCCCGCTACCGGTTCGTGGAGCTTCGCCCCTCGGTGCGGGCGGAGTGGCGGGATCTTCTTGTCTACCGCCTGCCGGGTCTGCAGCGATTCCTGGAGGTGAGCCGCAACGCGCTCCTGCATCAGGGCAGCGAGGCGACCGACCTGCTCGGCGTGGTCAGGACCCTGTGGGCCGGGTTCGAGACTGAACCGGAAAGCGATGACAGCGACGACGCGGCGGAGGAAGAATGAACCTGCCCTTTTTCAGCCCTGATCCGGTCTGGGCCCGGGAACTGCTCCTGGTCGGGTATCAGCTCTTCCCTTGCAGCCTGATCCCCCTGCACGGGCGCTTGACGGTGCTGTCAGGCAACAACGGCGTGGGCAAGACCACGCTCCTGGACGCCATCCAGACCGTGATCCTCTGTCATCAGCAATACATTTCCATGAACGTGGCCTCGGGTCAGAACGACCGCTCCATTATTGGCCAACTGCGCCAGCGCGTGGCCTGGGCGGCCATCGGCATCGCCGGGCACGAGGAGGTCACGGCCATGGGGGTGCGTCTGGCCGTGCGCCCCAGCGGCGAGCAGCTTGATCTCTCGCCCTTCGTGCTGCGCCGCGTGCCGCTTCAGGAAGGCCTGTTCCTCGACCCCGAAACCAGCACCATCACGCCGGATTTCCAGGTCCTGTCGCGCAGGATCCTGCAGGCCGATCCCACCGCCGACTACCTGCCTTTCGAGCGCGTGGATGATTACCACGCCTTTCTGCACGAGCAGGGCATCTTGCCCATCCCGCTCATGCGGCCCGGCAAGAAGAAGAGTTTCGCTGGGCTGTGGCGGCAGATCACGCAGCCGCGCCTGACGGACCTGCAGGCGTTCCTGCAGGACATGCTCTGCCCGCCCCCCGCCAGGAAGATGAATTTCAGCGACGTGGAAAAGCTGATGCACGACCGGCGCGGCGTGGAGGAACGCCTCAAGCGCCTGGTCCGCTTCAGGGAGACGCGGCTCAAGCTTGAGGAACTGCGCCTTTCTCTGGACAGCGCGCGCCGAGAGAGCCTGGCCGCCGACCTTGTGGTCTCCTCTGGGCGTGTTCAGGCCCTGCGGCAGCAGGAGGGCAGGCTGCGGTCGGAACAGGAAAAGGCCCAGCAGGAACTTGCCGCGCAGCAGGCGTCTCTGACCGGGCTGGAGGAGCAGGAATCCGGGATCTCCGCCCAACGTGACCTGCTGCAGAAACAGCAGTCCTCGCTGGACGCCCAGCTGCGCAGGCACAAGGAATACGTGGCCGCCGGCAAGGATCTGGCCCTGGCGGACAAGCGTCTTCAGGCCATTCTCACCGAGCAGGCGGGCATCACGGAGAAATACCGCGTCGTCGCGGAGGAGATCACTGCCGGCACTGCCAAGCGCACAGAGCTATTGGTTGAACGGGAGAAGATGGCCGGGCAGGAAACCCAGCTGGTCAAGGACGTGAAAGCCTGGCGGAGCTTCGAGGCCGATCTGACCAAGGCTAAGGAAATTTTGGGCCGCAAGATCGGCTCGGCCGTCGATGTCGTCGAGGCCTGGAACGAGTGGGATGAGCCTTTTCAGGAACTGCGCCTTCTGCCCACGTGGAAGGAACAGCTGACGGAGCTGCGCCGCCGCACGAAGCGCCATGAAGAGGCCTTGCTGCTTTGGACTGGTCTGGTGGCCGCGAACGCCGTAGCCGATCCTCCCAAGCGTGAGGACGTTGAGGCCAGGCTGCGCGCCACCAAGGATGACGTCATCCGCTTGAGCCTCAAGGAGGAGAAGCTTGTGGCCGAGCGCGGCCGCATTCAGCAGTTGCGTGACACCCTGGCCCAGGGCCGCCCACCCCTGCCGCCCGAGGCGCAGCGCATGGTCGACGAAGGCCTGGCCGATCCCGTGGCCATGGATTTCGATCAGCTCGACGTCCAAGAGGCCGCGGCGTGGCAGACGCGACTTGGTCCCTTTGCCCTGGCCATCCGCCCCAGGGAGGGCGCTGAGATTCTGGACAGGCTGGAAGGGGCGGACAGGGTTTTCGTGGTCACCTCAGAGGCCGGGGAAGAGGACTGGGCAAGCCGCGCTGCCGCTGTCGGCGGGCGGGGCGCTCTGGCCTGGTACGAGCCGCAGGGCCCGGTCTGGCTGTCCAGCCGCGCGCGGGCGGAGCAGCTCATCGCCCTGGCCCGGGAGCTGGAGGAGTGCGATGCGACCATGGCCCGCCTCAAGACCGACATGGCTTCCCAGCGGGCCCTGGAAGAGCGCCTGGCTGCGGTGCTCGGTGCCTGGGACGCCCTGTGCGACCGGGAGAGCGTGGTGCTTGAGGAGGCACTGGCCAAGCGGGTCCGCGTTGTGTCCGAAGGCCAGGCCCGGACCAAGGCCTGCCATGACTGCGTCGAGAAGCTCAAGAGCCGCATTCAGGCTTTCGAACTGGCGGAAAGCCCGGTACAGCTCGAATCCGTGCGTGCCAGGATTGCGGAGCTTGAGCGAGACGTGAAAGCTCTGGAAGAGGGCTTGGCGCGGCTGCGTTCCAGTCAGGAAGAACTTCAGAAGCGGCAGACCGAACTTGAGCGAGAGCGGCGGGAATCCGAGAATTCAAGGTCCAAGGCCCAATCCAAGCGAGAAACCCTGGAGAAGGATGAACCCCTCGATGTCCTGGAGGGTCGCGTCGATTTTACGCAGGCCGAGCTCATGGCGCGGCGGGTGGCGGAGCTGACCAAGGAGCTGGCTTCCATCAAGGGGAAAATTCGCGCCGGAGCTGAGCAGCTGGGCAAGTTGCGGGCTGATGTGCAGAACCGATCCACTACCCTGAACGACATGTCCGGCAAGCTTCGCTATGCGGTCCAGGAAATGGAGCAGGCCACAGCCCAGTGGGGCCGGTATTATCCGGCCGAGGACCCAGCCGCTCTCCACGGAGACTGGACTGAGGCCATGCGCGACAAGGCCCGGCAGGCCTGGGCCGAAGCCAGGGTGACCCTGTCCGGGCAGCTGGAGTTGGTCTGCCGCGAATACGGGCAGGAGCTGGCCATGCCCCGGGACAGGGAGCCCGACCAGCTGGTTGGCGATGTGCTGACCATGCTGCTGCCGCCCGACGTCGAGCTTGATCGCGAGGAGGAAAAGCTCAAGGCCTTGCGCGAAGAGCTGTCGAAGATCGAAGGCAAGCTGCGCGGCTACGTGGAGGCTATCCGCAACAACGTGGACGCCGATATCCGCGCCCTGACCCGCAAGTTGCAGCGGATCAACGACATCCTCTCCAACCTGGGCTTCGGCAAGGTACGCAAGGTGTACCTGGAGAAGGTGCATGAGCCCGCCTACGAGGGCCTCAAGCATTTGCGGGGTACCGGTCAGCTGTCGCTGTTTTCGTCCGGGACGGCGGTGGGTTTGCGTGAGTTCCTGGACCAGATCCGGGAGATCATCGCCCGTCACGCCAAGGGCGCGCAGCTCGAAGACGACCAGATCACGGACTACCGCACCTATGTCCGGCTGCGCTGGGCCATCGAGGACGACGCCGGCCGTGAGCGCCGCAGCGGTTTTTCCAGCGGCGAGGGCCTGGGCATCAACTTGGCAATCTGCCTGAGCCTGCTTTTCTACGAAGGCTCGGACTCGGGACAGCATCGCGGCAGCGGCATCCTGCTCATGGCCCTGGACGAGGCCGAGCGCCTCGACGAGCGGGCCATGAACACCGTGCGCGACCTGCTGGACAGGGTGGAGTGCCAGCTGGTGCTGGCCTTGCCGAGGGTGCTCAACATCCCCGACTCGCTGACCCATATCCTCACGGCGCTCCCGCAGGGCGTGACCCATGTGGGCGTCTATGTCCCGCATGCGGCAGGGGTTGCTCCCGCAGGAAGCGATGATGCCGTGCCTGCCGGGGAGACTGCATGATGGACCTCACTGCCCGGTGCCTGGCCTGGCGCGGTCTGTTGGAACGGGGCAGGGCGGGCTGGAACGCCGAATTCACCATGCTCGAGCGGGCGGGGATCGTGCGGCGCGAGAAGAACACAGCCGTGCTGGTCGATGAGCAAGAACTGCGACGACTGCTGGCTACGCCGGAGTTTTCGGCCGTCATCGCCAAGCTGGATTCCGCCGAATCCCTGGCGGCTGCCATGGGGCTTGGGGTTCGGATCACCGATCGGGCGGCAGACTGCCTGCGCCTGCTCACGGCCCTGGACAAGACCGAGCAGGCCGTGGGCACGGTCTGGCGGCAGCAACTCAGCGCCGAGCTCTTCGGGGACTCCAAGCACATCGGCTCCGTGTCCATCCTGTTCCGTATCTACGAGGACTGGCTCGCCCTGCAGCCCAGCCGGGGAGAGCTGCGGCTCAAGGCCTTTTCTCAACTCCCGCACACGGCAGGAGGCCCTGACCTGTCTGAGGTCACGAAATACCAGGGCCAGGCTGTCCTGCTGTCCGTCCATGCCGGCCCCGAGCAGTACGACCTCTCGCGTCTTAGTTTCATCATGACCTGCGAAAACCTCTCTCCTTTTCTGGAACTCACCCTTCCCGCAGGCCTTCTTATCTACACGGGGGGCTACGCCTCCAGAGGGGTGACCGCCTGGCTCAAGTCGGCTCCCGCCTCATGCCGCTGGATTCACTTCGGGGACTTCGATCCTGACGGGCTGGCCATATTCGACAGGCTGTCTGCCGCATCGGAGCGTGACGGGGAGTTCTTTCCGAATCAGGAAGCATTGGAACTCCTGCAGGCCGACCTGCCTGCATGGCAGGGTGCCAGATCATTCAGGGAGGACTCGTTGCTCGGCGACCAAGTGAAGGTTCTGGCGAGATGGGGTGGGCTTCATAAGTTGCAGGCTGAACAGGAGCAGGTGCTTTACCAGCTCAGGAAACGCGGGATGAACTTGGACGGGGTGCTTTTCTGAAGGATCACTGCGCAGCTGCGTGCGCTTTATGATACGCAGCTGCATAGTGTTGTATTTGAATTCACTAGAATCCTGATGCGCGATTGGTTCTGTCTGCAAAAAATTCATTCGCGCTGAGGATTGTTTGTTTTACAGAATCAAGGATATTGAAAATTTCATTCAAAGCAGGGATTTCAAAAGGACTGATTCTGAAATCTCTTTCAATCTTCGGCAGATTAACATTGTTGATGTCTTTTTCCAGCACGACATCAATGTCTTCGTTTTTGAAGATGCTTTTGACATTCTCAAAGCTGACCCCTGTTCCATCGTAGGCGCCGATGACAAGAAGATATCTCACGGTTTGTGATGCTTTCTGCTTGAAATGCAGCTTATTCATATCCCTGCGGTTCAAAATCTGGTTCAGAACCGTGTGATAATCATCACCAATGGTCGGCTTGATTTCAATATAGTACAGTTCGCTGGTTATTTGTGGGTTTTTGTAACGCCACTCTGCATGCAGGAAGTCCGGGACATTGCTTGTTTCATTACTGCTAGATGTGTTTCTGAACAAGGCACGTTCGAAGAATTTCTCAACGCGTGATGAAAACTTTGGCTTTATTTCTTCATGGTAATCGATTTCAATGGTAACATCATTGTACTTTTTTTCGAATGACAGCTTAGATGAATTGATATGCTTGAACTGCGAGGTGCTCAAGTACGATCTGAATTCATCAAAAAAGGCGTAAAACAAGTCAAAGTCCTGAATGGTCTTTTGGTAAAGCTCTTCCGGATCGTTGACGATCAAGCTTACAGGATTTTTGAACACATATTCTTCCTGCTCTCTTCCATCAATGTACTTTTTGAACGGTGAAACGGGGATAGCAAAGGACTTTTGTCCGTACAAATCCCAGTTTTTTGACATTGCAGATACTTCGGTCGCCATTTTGCCGATCTCAGAAATTCTGTTGTTCATGCGTTCACATACCGATTTGACGATAGGCAACTTGTCGGCGAAGTATTCATCAATGCGTTTTACATAGTATTCTTTGTCGTGAGTGAAAATATCCGGGTTGATCAAGTTGGACAATTTCAGGCCCACTTCTTCATCCACATATTCGGCCTGCATTCTGTTGTGGTTGGGCGTTTTGAGGCAGTTTCCATGTTCACTGAATACCAGATTGCACAACTCGGGATACTGCTCACGAATGCTGGCCTGGCCAACCATCCAGGCACAATAGGACTTGTCGGCCAAGAGAACTTCGAGCGGCTGCCCTGCGTACTTGCCGAAGGGGACGAGGGTCTTGTCTTTTTTGCTCATGCTCATAGGAAATCTCCTGTTTGATTTTGGTTAATAAAATTGACTTATGAGAATGTTGTATATAGATTAAAGTTGATTTTGTCAAGTTGAATCTTAAAATAGTTACTTCTAATCTAGGCAAATTTTGTAAAATTTTTAAATTATTTAGATTTTTCCTAAATTAACTTAGGAAAAAGGTTAATATTTGGAGGGCTAGATGAGTCGAGCAGGAATGGATTTGGAGTTCGAAGACGTTTTCAGACGAATTTCCGAACAGACGGATCTCAAGACATCGACGAACCTTGCGGAGTTTCTGGGGATATCGAGCGCCTCAGTATCGAAGCAAAAAACAGGGAACACGTTCCCTGCATCGTGGGCGATTTTGATCTCAAAACAATATAATCTGGATCTTAATTATATTGTTTTTGGGGAAAAATATGCGGATAAAATGAGAAAAGATGATGAAAATATGAGTATTATGATTAAAAATTATATAGAAAAAAAATATAATTTTGAATTGAAAGATGATGATTATTTTTTGAAGATTCTTTCTGGTGAAATAGTTTATTTTATTGAAAGATTTTTAAATTATATAAAATAAAACTGCTCAAAATTAAATACTTATTAGGAGGCTGTTTTGAGCTTGCTTGAGCCAGAAAAGCTATGGTCAAGAGATGAAGTGATTTTAAATAAATCTACTGTTCCCAAAAAGTCTGGTGTCTACGCTTGGTATTTTTGCGAGACTCCGGGTGTGGTGCCCATTAGTAACTGCCATCAATACAACGGATTGACACTTCTGTATGTCGGCATTGCGCCAAAAGCTCCGCCAAAAAACGGCGCTCTTCCAAGCAAACAACGTCTATTTAATCGCATCCGAAATCATTACAAAGGCAATGCTTCGTGCTCTACGCTTCGTCTCACCCTTGGATGTCTCTTAGCAGAAGAACTGGGCCTTGCCCTTCGTCGCGTTGGCAGTGGCCAAAGGCTGACTTTCGCTGACGGGGAAGTTCGTTTGTCTTCATGGATGCAGCAAAACGCTTTTGTTACTTGGGTTGAAGATTCTGAGCCTTGGATTCTCGAAGAGAAACTTATTTCAGAGCTTTCGTTACCGCTTAATCTTGATCAAAATCGGAGTCATATTTTCCACTACTCGCTCTCAAACCTAAGGCGTGACGCCAAAGCGACTGCGAGAAAACTTCCCATTTGGTGAATCCACATACTAATATATTCAAAATTTTTTGATATTAGAGAAAATTTACTTTTGTTATTCTTTTATATTGATATAATTTCTACTCATATTAAGCTATACATATATAGCGATGTAATACATATATATGCATTAATAAAGCTCATTGATTTCAAATAATACGCTTATAAATTAATTTATTCAATTTGGCATTACGTTATTTTAAATCTTAAGCCCATTTTTTTTATTGTTTTGATAGCCTTTTCTCTCAGCCATTGCGGCGCGATAATCTCGAAATTTCCTCCCCAGCGAAGGGCCCACCACAGTACCTCTTCTGGTTCCGCAACATCAACCTCGAAGACCAGACTGCCGTCCTGGTTCTCAGTGATTTTCTGAGATGCGTGACGCGATTCTTCACGGATGAAGGGGGCAACATCTGAAGAGAACCAGACTTTGACGTTCTCGGGCTCAAGGTCCGATGCATAGATCCCGAAAACATTGGTTCGCCTTCGGGCAAAGTCGTATCCGCGCAGATTGGAAAATGTCAGCCCGAGTTCGCGCACGCTGCGGATCCGGCATACCTTGAAGCAGCGTATTTCTTTGCGTTCGATGCAGTACCCATCCATATACAAGAACCCATCCACCACGAAGACCTGATAGGGCTCGACTTCATAGTCTTCGGCAGGCCTGCCCGGTTTGCTGTAGCTGATGCGAATGCGTCTGCGGTTGATGGTGGCCTTGAGCAGATCGTCTACTATCCGATCCTGCCGTGGGTGGCCGCCGTGAGTGATCTCTTGGTCTAGCAAAGCTTTGCAGGCTTTGCAGAACGCTTCCTCCTGACCGGCCAGGAGCTTTGCCGCAGCTGCCCTGGCGTGTTTGGCCAGAAAAGACTCCTGCAATTCCCCCAGCTGGCTCAGGGCCAGGA
>JABNAD010000642.1_pt1 | contig 18019 bp, 12 predicted proteins | sample 7240381 | NCBI WGS metagenome assembly JABNAD01 (sample SAMN11332834, study PRJNA596920) | anaerobic digester metagenome | biome: digested sludge; isolation source: digested sewage sludge-derived enrichment culture grown on H2/CO2 | place: Germany: Goettingen
TTCATACAGAATCCCCTAAACCCATATTATCCGGAAAAGATTTATAAAACCGGAGATGTGGCAAAATACAATGAATATGGCGAAATTGTTTTTTTGGCGAGAAAAGACCATCAAATTAAGCATATGGGACACCGTATTGAGCTGGGAGAAATTGAAGCAGCGGTGAATTCCATTGATTTAGTGGAAAATGGTGCATGCATATATGATAATGAAAATCAAAAAATCGTATTATTTTATTGCGGAAGAGAAGCTACACAAAGCTATATCTTAAAAAAATTACGGGATAAGGTGCCTAAGTACATGTTTCCCAATGTGATGCTATTGTTAGAAGAAATGCCCCATACTTTAAACGGGAAAATAGACAGGCTTCGCCTAAAGGAGTATTATGATAGAAAAAATGGTTGATGGCTTGGCTTTTTGGCAGGAAATAGCCAAGAGACTCTCAAAGAAACAGAAAACAAATTTCTTCTTTTCAGAGGATGAGGTGCTTTTGTTGGTTCAAAAAGAAAAGTTCAGTCGTTTTGACTTTAGGGAAAGTGCTTATATTTTTCTAAAAGAGGAAAGATTTTGTCGCCTATATTATTTTTTGGATAAGGAAAATTGTCCTGAGGTATTGCCTGCTTTTGCTGAACCGATTATACTGGAAGAAGTACTTTTGGCAAAAAAGGAGCGGGTTCCCTCTGTAAAAGACTGGGAAAAAGTGGGCTTTCAGGAGTATCTTATACGTAAGCGTATGTATTTAGCGTCTAACAACGTGTTGAAGGAAGAAAGAAAAATAACTTTTGCAACCGAAGATTTGCTAGAGGAGATTTTTCAGCTGATGCTTGATAGTTTTGAACCGTTCTCTTCTGCATTGCCCACAAAGGAAGCACTGCTTGAAGATATTATGAGTCAGAAAGTATTGGTTTCAGTGAAAAATCAAAAGCTACTTGGATTTTTACATTTTGGAGAGATCAAACAGGGCAGCATGCTCTGGCACATTGCGGTGAAGCCCAGTGCAAGAGGGTTAGGCATTGGCCAGGGGCTTGTGAGAGATTGGCTTTTTGTGCAGAAGGATATTTCTAAGAAATTTTTCCTATGGGTAAGAATGGACAACCTTTCCGCTTTAAGAATGTATGATAAATTGGGGTTTTTGCCTGATGGCAGAGTAGCACCCGTAATGATAAAAACCACATAAGAGAGGATAATGCAGAGATGGAAACATTAATGAAAATTTTAGCTGAATTAAGACCGGATGTTGATTTTGAGGGAAACAAGGAATTGGTGGACAGCGGTGAGTTGGATTCCTTTGATATTGTATCTTTGGTTGGCGAACTGTGCGAAGCTTATGAAATTGAGATAGGTGCAGAGGACATCGTTCCTGAAAATTTTAATTCTGTTGAAGCAATTATGGCTTTGGTGGAAAGATTGCAGGAAGATTGATTTTTAAGGAGATTGGGTTATGGCTTTTACTTCGGTACAATTTGTGGTTTTCCTGGTGTTGGCGGCCACGTTATATTTTCTAACCCCGAAGCGTTACCGTTGGGTAACGCTTTTGATTGTTAATTATATTTTTTATTTTTTTGCAGGGGCAGGATACTTTCTTTATTTGTTGGCAACAACTATAACGATATTTCTTGGTGGACTTAAGCTGGGAAAGATGTCCGCCAAAAACAAAGCTGATTTTGCGGCGATAAAGGGAACATTGGATAAGGAACAGAAAAAAGCATGGAAAGCCAATTTTACAAAAAGAAAACGGGCTGTTTTAATTCCCACCATGCTTTTTAACCTTGGGATTTTGGCAGTTTTGAAATATTCGGGTTTTGTCGGTAGTAATTTAAATGCTTTATTTGGGCGCTTTTCCATTGGATTGGAAATGCCTGTCTACAGTTTTTTATTGCCTTTGGGAATTTCTTTTTATACCTTTCAGTCGGTAGGGTATTTGATTGATGTTTATCGGGAAAAATATGAACCAGAGCGTAATTTAGCAAAATTTGCTTTGTTTATATCCTTCTTCCCTCAGATTGTGCAAGGGCCAATTGGCAGATATAACGATCTGGCAGAGCAGCTGTATCGCCCCAACAGTTTTTCTTATGAAAGAGTAAAATTTGGCGTGCAATTGATGCTTTGGGGTGCTTTTAAAAAGCTTGTGATTGCAGATCGGGCAAAGGTGATTGTGGATACGATTTTTGGCTATCCAGAAACCTTTGGCGGTACTTATGTTGCGGTAGCGGCTCTTGTTTACTGCATTCAGCTTTATGGGGATTTTTCTGGCGGTATTGATATTGCCACGGGTGCAGCTCAAGTATTGGGTATTCAATTAGAAAAGAATTTTGAGCGGCCATATTTAGCCACTAGTATTCCTGATTTCTGGCGTAGATGGCACATTACATTAGGTGCATGGTTCCGTGATTATGTTTTTTACCCCCTTTCGTTATCAAAATTTTTTACGAAGGTGGGAAAAAAGGGTCGTAAGCTCTTTGGAAATTATATTGGTAAATTATTGCCTGTTTTGATTCCTCAATTTATTATTTTCTTCCTCATTGGTATTTGGCATGGGGCAGAATGGAAATATATTGCCTTTGGTTTTTATAATGGTTCATTAATTGTTTTAGGAATTTTGTTTGATCAACCTTTGAAAAAATTAATACAAAAATTTGAAATTAAGACGAAATGCTTCAGCTGGCATTTGTTTCTAGTGTTGAAAACATTAATTCTGGTTGCTTTAGGTAAAATCATTACCAGAGCACCTGGCGTTGGAGCCTCTGTTTTTATGATGCATTCCATGTTACGAAATTGGAATAGCGATATATTAATCAATGGTGGATTATTAAAACTTGGTCTTGATACCCAAGACCTATGGCTTTTGCTTCTGTCATCCTTCGTGCTTTTGACGGTGAGCCTGCTTCAGGAATCGGGCGTACAAATTCGCCAAGCATTATCTAAGCAGAACATATTGTTCCGCTGGTTCATTTACTTGGGGGCAATTTTCTCGTTAATTATGTTTGGCGTATATGGTTTGAATTATGACGCCTCCGACTTTATTTATAGGGGGTTTTAAAATGAAGGGATGTTTCAGAATCGTGACAAGGTGTATTGCCTTTTTTATTGTTTTTTCAATTATATTCTCCAATACGTCTGATTATTTACGGCGACCTGATGATGAATCCGACGAAATTCATGCTTTCTACAATGAACCCAAGGATTCCATTGATGTACTATTTATGGGTAGCAGCCCCATTTTGCGAGGGGTATCCCCAATGGAAATGTGGAATCAGGCGGGTTTCACTAGCTATGTTCGGGCATCAGCATTACAGGCTCCTTCTGTAACCTATGGTCTTATGGGGGAATCCTTAGCGTATCAAAATCCTAAAATTGTGGTGCTTTTATGCGATAACATTTTCCTTGATTTTGATTATGCTGAGCGAGAAGGTGATTTGAGAAGGGCATTGGATGGTATGAAAATGTCTAAATATAAATTTCAAATTGTAAATGAAGTTACAGCGGAAGATGATAGACAAACATTGCTTTCCTATATGTTTCCACTGTTTCGTTACCATGAAAGGTGGAAAGAGATTAATTGGGCTGATGCAGAGCCTGCACCCCTTATGAAACATTCTTTTAAAAAAGGAAATGTTTATTTAAGCGGTGGTGAACCTTTGGAGTATCCGGAAAATTTCATGATACCTTCTGATAAAGTGTCAGAATTTAATGAAAGTGCCAAAAGTTATATTGAGAAGACCATACAGCTTTGTAAAGATAAAGATATACCTGTATTGATGCTTCATATGCCCAAAATGTCATGGAGTTATGAGCAGAGCATGGCTATGGAAAACTTTGCAAAAGAAATGGGAGTGGATTATTTGGACTGTGACCGACAGGAAGTTCGAGATATGTTGAATTTAGACCCTGCCGTGGATTATTATGACCAAGGACATATGAATTTGGGTGGTTCTATCAAATTTTCTCAATGGTTTGGAACATATCTTGATCGTACCTATGATTTGCCAGACCATAGAAATGAGGAAGCATATCAAAGTTGGAATGAAGATTACCAAGTTTACGTTGAGAAAACGACACAGTGAATATAAATTTTTCTTACGTGACAAGGAATAAAAGCACATATCATAAGGATAATTTCTGGATAAATGAAAAAACAAAACCTGTTTTGCAGTTTGCATTACAGGTTATTTTGTTTTGGTACGAAGAATGATTTCCGGCATAGTCTCAACTTCTGATGAATAGTTTTGTAGTAAGACTAGATAAGTGAGGATAGCCATGGAAAATGATAAGTACCCATTTGTAAACTTACCGCTGCCCTATGCATATGATGCTTTGGAGCCTTTTATTGATGCACAAACTATGGAAATACACCATGACAAGTATTTGCAAAACTATATTAATAGACTAAATGATACGATTAAGGATTATCCCGAGTTACAGCAGCTAACCCTAGAGGAATTGATTAAAAATGCTGTTTACTTATTGGATCCATTACGGATACCCATACAGAATAATGGCGGGGGTGTGTATAATCATCGTATTTATTTTAATGGATTACAGCCGCCAACAGGAGCGCCACCCAAAGGAAGATTAATTGATATGATTGCGGCACAATTTGGTAGTCTGGACAATTTCTTAATTATTTTTAAGGCAGAAGGTATGAAAATCTTTGGTTCTGGATATACCTGGCTGGTTTTTGACAATGGCAAATTAAGAATTATTACAATGCCCAATCAAAATAGCCCTCTTTTATTGAACTATTGCCCCATCATAGCTTTGGATGTTTGGGAACATGCATATTTTTTAAAGCATTATTACATGCGAAGTGCTTATATTGATGATTGGATGCAAGTAATCAACTGGGATATAGCCAATCAAAACTATATGCAGTGTCTTGCCAATTTCGGCAAAGCAGATGTGATTACTGATGTGAATGAGTAAACAAATATAAGGGACATAAGGCCATAACAAAAGCCTTGTGTCCCTTTAAATTGAAAAGAAATATTTCTTTGATTTAAAAATTAAACAACTTAAACAACTTTAATGTTCCATTTTTTCATCCAATAATTAATTTGAACCACATAAGCCAGCATTTGGGGGCCTGCCATGAGCTGACCATACCAAGGCTTACCATAATCGGAGGGGCTTTTTAGGAAGTTTTCGACTTTTTTTCGGTCTAAAAACTGTAGTACGGGAGAAGATGAGTCCTCCATAATTTCTGTAACCATAGAAGCTAGCAGAGCTTCATAATTTTTATCATAAATTTTGGGGTAGGGGGACTTTCTTCGGAATAAAACCTCATCAGGTATTAGACCAATGCCACATTCTCTTAACAATGACTTTACCACATCATTTCTAGTTTTCATTTCCCAAGGCACATTCCAAACATACTCAATAAGCCTATGGTCTGCAAAAGGAACCCTAGCCTCTAAACCGCTATACATGCTGGTTCGATCCATACGGTCCAATAGGGTTTGCATAAACCATTTTTGATTTAGATATGCAATTTCTCTTCTGCGGGCTTCTTGGGGAGAATCCTCTGCTAATTTTGGCGTTTCACTGACGGATTTTGCATAGGTTTTTGCTACATAATCATCCATATCAAGATATTCAATGAAATCATCTTTTAATAAAACCTTTCTTGCTTCCAAATCCATTGTCCAGGGGAAGGTGTTTGCTTCAAAGCATTCTTTTTTGTGGAACCAGGGGTAGCCACCAAAAATTTCATCAGCGCATTCTCCTGTTAATGCAACTTTATTATACTGCTTTACTTTAGAACAAAAATATAAAATAGAGGAATCAATATCCGCCATGGCTGGTAAATCTCTGGCATCTACAGAATCCTTCAGGCAATTGGTTTGATCTTGAATACTACATTCCAAGTAACGATGGTTACTATTTAGGTGTTTCACCATAATATCCACAAAAGGTCTATCCTGAGAGGGTTGGAAGGAGGAGGCTTTAAAGTATTTCTCATTCCCTACAAAATCAAAAGAAAAAGTATTTAACTGTTCTCCTTTTTTAGCCAATTCCGCTGCACATACAGCGGAAACCAGACTGCTATCTACACCGCCGGACAAAAAGGTACAAATAGGTACATGGGACACCATTTGCCGTTTGATGGAGTCAATGAGTAATTCCTTTGTTTTTTCCACGGTTGTTGCATAATCATCCTCGTGGACGTGGCTTTCCAGCTTCCAATAACAGTTTGAATGCACTCCTGTGGGAGAAAACATCATGTAATAGCCTGGTAGAAGCTCGTCAATTCCTTTAAACACGCCTTTACCATAGGTTTTTGCTGGGCCAATGCTGAAAACTTCATTGAGTCCTTCTTTATCTACTTGAGGTACAATGCCGGGATAGGCAAAAATACCCTTGATTTCAGATGAGAACACAACTTCATGATCGATAATGGAATAGAACAGTGGCTTTATGCCGGATCGATCACGATAGAGCAGCATCATATTTTTTATGGGATCATATATAGCGAAGGCGAAAATGCCGTTCAGCTGCTTTACAAAATCCGCCCCATACTCCATGTAGCTTACTAAAATAACCTCGGTATCCGAATCGGTATCAAATTTCCAACCCTTTGACAAAAGGGTTTTCCGTAATTCACTGGTGTTATAAAGTTCACCATTGTAGACAATGGCCCAAGTTTCGCCGTTCATGGTTCTCGTAATTGGCTGATGTCCGGTTTTTAAGTCAATGATAGAAAGCCTTGCATGAGCAAAGCCCACATTTGAATCTAAAAAAGTACCACAGTCATCGGGGCCTCTATGACGTTGAACGGTATACATGTCTTCTAAAATTTTTGAGTAATAGGCTTTTTGTTCTAAATAATCTTTTTTTGGGTTGAAGAAACCGGCAATGCCGCACATAGTATACGCCTCCTAATTGCTAAATTAAAATACAAGCTAGAATAAAGGTAAATAGAAAACCGATTCCTACAGGAAGTAGGTTTTTTCTAGCCAATTCTATTGGGTTAACATTACAAATGGCTGCGGCAGGGATTAATCCCCAAGGAACAATGGTGCCACCGCCTACAAAAATTGCTGAAATCTGGCCTAAAGTTGCCAAAAGGGGAACGGAGCAATGAACTGCTGTTCCAAAAGTATTTGCCAAAACACCAACTAAAGGAAGCCCTGAGAAACCGGAACCATCAAGACCCGTTAAGCCGCCGATGATCATTTGAATAAAAACAACGACATATTTATTTAATGGGGTTATACCGGCTAACCAGATTGCCCAGTCGTTTAGAATACCGCTTTGATATTGTTCCCCTAAAATATAGGATATACCATCGCCGCCCAAAAAGAAAAAGCCACCAATGATTATAACAGGTGCAAAAATTTTAATGGCAAACAAAAACCCGTCTTTAATATAGGTCGTAACTTTTTCCATGCTTTTTTGCTTAAATCCAATGATAGAAGAAATAATCATAACCAACAAAGCTGTTCCTGAAACCAAACTTGTGGCATCCCCGCCTTTGAGGTCATATACAAACATAAAAACAATGTCGCACAGGAAAGCCACGGGAGTAAAAATTGCAACAAAAAGAGCTGCCTTTGAAGGCTTTGGCTGGGTAGCTTTTTCGCTGCTTTGTGTATATAATATGCTCGGATTTTTACTTACCATGGTTTTTTTGTTTAGAAGAAATGCAGAAACTACCGTTACAATACTCATGGTAAGAAACAAAGGCATTCCTGTCTGCAAAATATTTTGAGGTTCGATGCCTGCGGATGATGCAGTAATTGCGGGTGCTCCTTGTATCACTACGTCAGAGCTTAGAGCAATTCCGTGACCAAATAAGTTCATAGCCATTGCTGCTGCAAGGGGTGTTAATCCTTTTTTTACAGCCAAAGGTACTAAAATGGCCCCAACCAGTGCTACAGAGGGGGAAGGCCACAAGAACATCGAGAAAATCATCATGGTGATACCTAAAATCCACCAAGCGATATAAGTGTTTTTCATGATTTTTGACATGGAACGCATCATTAAATAATCACTGCCCAAATCAGATAGGCATTTGGATAGAGACGTAACCAATGCAATGGTGGCAATGATTTCCATAAATTCCTTTGATGCATATAGAACGGCGTGAAAAACGGATTGTATTCCGCCTACTAAGCTGCGGCTACCCACAAGCCCTAAAATAAATATAAAAATGATACAGACGATGGGCGTATCTTTCCTAAAAATCATTGTTGCAAGAATCGTTAAAACGCCGATGAGGTAGATAAAATGGATAGGTGTAAGGTGAATCGCTAAGCTTGGCATTACGATACCTCCCTAAAAAAATGATATAATACAATATTCATTTTGTAGAGATATGTGCCATAGGAGGTTTGAAACAAGATACAAGAAATACCTTCTTTGATGGCGCTTTGTGTAGATAATTACAAGAAACAAGTACAAAAATATGGAATGTCTGGATTTTTGAACAATTGTGTTTTATAATAAATGATGTATATGCGATAATATGAATAAAATGCTGTTTTGGGCATGCGCAATATATTATGGTTACGGATATGTATGATATAAATGGATTTAGGAGGGTTTACATGAATTTTACAGACTTGAAATATGTAATTGAGATTGATAAATGCGGTTCAATTTCTTTGGCGGCGAAAAATCTTTATGTTGCACAGTCGAATTTAAGCCGCGCAGTGAAAGAATTAGAACATGAATTTGATATTGTAATTTTCAGACGAACACCGAAAGGTGTAATCACAACAAGAGAAGGGCAACGTTTTTTGCGTCACGCTAAGGAGATACAATATCAAATCAATAATCTGACCAATGCATATTCCGATGTTAACGACCACGGGGTAAACCTAAAAATATCCGTACCAAGAGCCAGCTATATTTCTGAGGTTTTTACAAATTTTTTGGATACGCTTGATGAGGAAGAAAATATGCGTATTCATTACTGTGAAACAAATTCCAGTAAAACAATTCAAAATGTCTTGGATTTTCATTATGACATTGGGATTATTCGGTATAATGTTATGCATGAGGGGTATTATTTATCTTTATTTAAGCTAAAGGATCTATCCTATCGATTGATTTTAGAGTTTGATTATTTGTTACTAACCTCTAAAGACAGTATCATTGCTGACAAACATATTAGAGCAGATTCGGATTTGGATGGATGCATAGAGGTAGTTCATGGGGACGAAAGGCTTCCTACCGGTGGATATATTGATTTAACGGAGAATGACAGAGAAGAACGTTGTCAGAAAAAGGTGATTTATCTTTACGAGAGGGCAAGTCAATTCGAAATTCTTTCCACTGTCCCCAATACATATATGTGGGTTTCGCCTGTTCCGGATGAAACGCTTGAAAAATATGGGTTGATACAAAAGCGGTGTGGATCTTACGCTAAGTATATGAAGGATGTCTTGGTGTTTAAAGAAAATCATGTCCCTAAAAAATATGAGAAGCAATTGGTGGATAAGTTAAGGGAAAAAACCAGAGAATTTGGTTGCTATTTGTAATTAACGAAGGGATAAAGGCGAATTTCATTGGGAAATAGACTTTAAAGTAGATATTTTATGGATTCATTGCGTATAATATCGTTTATGTGACAATTATTGATTGATTATGGCTTGCATTTTAAATCGTGCAAGCCATTTTTAATTGCGTAACAGCGTCGAAAAATAGCGAATTGAATTCGTAAATTCTAATTAATAAATTAAATGAAGTTTAATATTTTTTTTCATGTATCAGCACTGTTTTTGCATTGTTAAAAAATTCATAATAACATACAAACTTAGGTGGATTTCATAGAGTGGTTTTTTATGAGTTTTTCAGTAAATTTGTTTTTTTTGTATAGAAGTATGTACAAAAAGACTAATTTCGTACATCATTAGTCCACTTCTTATTTCAATATTTAACACAAACACAATATACCACAAATTTTTGTCCATATAAAAAATGATATAGGCTATTCGTTTAATCGGTATGGACAGAAATTGAAATTTTTATTGATTAAAACGATTTTCAATGATAGTATTAGCATCAAGAAAGAAAAGCGCACAATATTGCAGGTGATATATTTTGACAAATATAAGAAATGCACAATGTAGCGGATTCTTTCCACTAGTATTGCTCTCTGTGTCAATAAAAATACCCCATCTAAATTTTATATTTCATATACAAAAAATAGATGGGGGATGCGGCAGTGCGTGCAGTACCGTTCCTGCACTTAACAATAGAAAGAAATAGAAAAAAATCATGTTAACAGACTAAAATTATGTAAGGGGGATTTTAAATGGCAGTAGAAAAGAAGAAAGAGGCAGCTCCTGAAACAAAAAGACCCGAAATCGTAAACAGTGTTGAAACCTTGAAGCACAGAATTGCAGAGGTAAAAGAAGCGCAGAGAATTTTTTCAACCTATACACAAGAGCAGGTAGATAAAATTTTCTTGGCAGCAGCTACAGCAGCCAACAAGAACAGAATTCCTTTGGCAAGAATGGCAGTTGAAGAAACCAAGATGGGTGTTATAGAAGATAAGGCTATAAAAAACCACTTTGCTTCTGAATATATTTATAATGCGTTTAAAAATAGACAAACTTGTGGTGTGTTGGAATATGATCCCGCTTTTGGTATCAAAAAGATTTATGAGCCTATTGGTGTTATCGCAGCGGTTGTTCCTACAACAAATCCTACATCAACAGCAATCTTTAAATGCTTGATCTGTTTGAAGACAAGAAACGGTATGATCGTTTCTCCTCACCCCACTGCTAAGAATTGTACAATCGCAGCAGTTAAGACTGTATTGGATGCAGCTGTTGCAGCCGGTGCTCCTGCAGGTATCCTTGCTTGGATTGATGAACCTTCCATCGAAATGTCTGTAGAAGTTATGAAAGATGCAGATATGGTATTGGCAACTGGTGGTCCTGCAATGGTTAAATCCGCTTACTCCTCTGGCAAGCCCGCTGTTGGTGTAGGTAATGGTAATACTCCTGCGTTGTTTGATGAATCTTGTGATGTCCTTATGGCAGTTAACTCCGTAATTCATTCCAAGACATTTGATAACGGAACAATTTGTGCTTCCGAGCAGTCTGTAGTAATTATGGATAAGATTTATGATAAATGTAGACAAGAATTTCTTGATAGAGGCTGCTATATCTTAAACGAAGAGGAAAAGAATAAAGTTGGCAGAATCATTTTAAATGCAGCTGGCAATATCAATGCTCAAATCGTTGGACGTAGCCCTTATCAGATTGCACAGTTGGCTGGTATTGAGTGTCCTAAGGATGCAAAAATCCTCATTGGTGAAGTTTCAGAGTTAGATGTTACAAAAGAACCATTTGCTCATGAAAAACTTTCTCCAGTTTTGGCTATGTACCGTGCAAGTTCTTTTGATGAAGCAATGGAGATTACAGACAGATTGGTTATTGACGGCGGCGTTGGCCATACATCCGTTTTATATGTAGATCCTGTAAAGGCTCCTGAAAAAGTAAAACGTTTTGAAGAAAAAATGAAAACATGCCGTATTTTGATCAACACACCTTCTTCTCATGGTGGTATTGGCGACCTTTATAACTTTAGACTTCTTCCTTCTCTTACCTTAGGTTGTGGTTCTTGGGCTGGCAATGCAATTTCACACAACGTGGGCATCGATGAATTAGTAAATATCAAAACGGTAGCTGAGAGGAGAGAAAACATGCTGTGGCTTAGAACTCCTGAGAAGGTTTACTTCAAGAAAGGTTGTACACCTGTTGCATTAAAGGAATTAAAAGATGTATATAAATCAAAGAAAGCTTTTATCGTAACAGATGGCTTCTTGTTTAAGAATGGTTACACAAAGTCCCTTACAGATCAGTTAGATGAAATGGGCATTACACACCATGTATTCTTCGATGTAACTCCTGACCCTACATTGCCTTGTGCAATCGCTGGTGCAGCTGCAATGAAAGAATTTGGTCCTGACGTAATCATTGCTCTTGGCGGTGGCTCTGCAATGGATGCTGGTAAGATGATGTGGGTAATGTATGAGCATCCCGAAGCAGACTTCTCTGATTTGGCAATGCGTTTCATGGATATCCGTAAGAGAGTATTCGTATTCCCTAAGATGGGCCAGAAAGCAATCTTCGTTGCTATCGCTACATCTTCCGGTACTGGTTCCGAAGTTACACCTTTCGCAATCATTACAGATCCTTCTACACAGACAAAGTACTCCATCGCTGACTATGAAATCATGCCTACAATGGCAATCAGTGATGCAGATATGATGTTGGATCAGCCTAAGGGCTTGACCGCTTCTTCCGGTATCGACGTATTGACTCATGCTGTTGAAGCATATGTTTCCATGTTGGCTACTGACTATACAGATGGTTTGGCTTTAAAGGCAGCAAAATTGGTATTTGACTACCTACCTAGAGCATACAAATATGGCCGTGATGATATTGAAGCTCGTGAAAGAATGGCAAATGCATCCACAATCGCTGGTATCGCTTTCTCCAATGCTTTCTTGGGTGTAAACCACTCTATGGCTCATAAATTAGGTGCACATCACCATGTACAGCACGGTGTTGCGAATGCACTGTTAATGTCAGAAGTTATTAAATATAACGCTGCAGAAGTTCCTAAGAAGATGGGTACTTTCCCTCAGTATAAGTATCCTCATACAAAAGAACGTTATGCAGAAATCGCTACATATTTGGGTATCACTGGCAAGGATGATCAAGAAAAAGTTGACAACTTCATCGCAAAGATTGAAGAACTCAAGGCTACTGTTGGCATCGCTAAATCCATCAAGGAGCATGGCGTTGACGAAAAAGCATTCTTGGATAAACTGGACATCATGTGTGAAGAAGCATTCGATGATCAGTGCACAGGCTCTAACCCTAGATATCCTCTGATGAGCGAAATTAGAGAACTGTACTTAGCAGCTTATTACGGTAAATAATTAACATACTCCATATTTATTAAGAAGACCGTATAGAAATATACGGTCTTTTTATTGTAGCTTTAGCTTCAATATACCACCAGCTTTGCTGGTGGTATGAAAAGCTTATAGCAGTCGTAAACCTCCTCTGATAAGATTTAAGTGGTTCCCCAACTGCTAAAATATCAAAGGAGGTTTTGTCACGACAGACATAAAAAGCTATCATATTGAAAGGGGAGGCGTATCGTATTATATATGCTCCTAAGTATTAAAGATTAGCGATCAATGGGAAGATAAAAGCTAAAAGTTGAGACCAAGCGTGTAAAGACCATATACATATGCTAGTTGAGATACCACCAAGTTTAAGCGTTGCACAGCTTGTAGGTTTCTTAAAAGGAAAGAGTGCGCTAATAATATTTGATAGACATGAGACCTGAAGTATAAAGGGGATTATGTAGACGCGGTAGGGTAGAAATGAACGTGTAATAAAGGATTATATAAAAAATCAGTTGCAGTAGACATAATATAAGACCAAACATCATTAAAAAGATATATTGACAAGTTTACAGGTAACAAGAAGAATTAAAAAGACCAAAAGAAAGCCGCTTTAGCGGCTCTCTGAAAAAGAAATGCGTTGGTGGAACATTTCAGTGCATCTTAAGATGCTGTGCCATTAAAAAGCCCTTATAGGGCTAATGCGCACCACGCGCTTAACGTGTGATTTTGATTTACAAATAATGAAATGAAATTCTGTTTTAAATGCTAAATTTTATGCTTGGCAATGGAACAAGACTAATAAAAATGGATTGCAGTATATCAACTGCAATCCATATCAATAATTTTAGTTATTTTTTTTAGATTTATCTTTTTTTGCAATTTCCATGTGAATTCTTTTGTTTTTGATTTTAGCATTTTTCATGCCTACCAAAACATCTTTCACATATTCCTTTGGAATATCAACGAAGGCATAGTCATCATAAAGATCGATAGCCCCCAGTACTTTACCGGGAACACCGGTTTCGTTTGCAATGGCACCTACGATATCCTTGGTACGAATTTTATTTTTCTTACCAGCATTGATGAAGAGTCTTACCATCTTTTCATCATCGCCGCCATAAACTTCGGTTCCACCTAAATTGATATCATCTAAAACATCCAGCTCATCCACGTTCTCGTTTGCAAGGTGATTTTTCAATAAAGCTGCAGCTATATCAATGGAAGTATAATCCTCTTGTACTAAGCGCTCAACCAAATTTATATATTTGGTTAGATGGCCTTCATTCATAGTATCTTTCAATTTTTCCAAAAAGATATTGGTTTTCATTTCTTCTACGTCACTTAAAGTAGGGAGTTTTTGCTGTGCGATTTTTGTTTTTGTATAACGCATAATATCGCGAAGCTTATAAATTTCCTTACCAACACAGAATGTGAAAGCTTTACCTGACTTTCCAGCACGTCCTGTACGACCAATACGGTGTACATAATATTCTTCATCCTGAGGAACATCATAGTTAAACACAACATCAATATCATCAACGTCAATTCCTCTAGCAGCAACATCAGTTGCAACCAAAATTTCAATGGTTCCGTTACGGAATTTCTGCATAACCTTATCACGCTGAGGTTGTTTTAAGTCTCCATGAAGGCCTTCGGCAAAATAACCACGACCCTGTAAAAGTTCAACCAAGTCATCTACGCGTTTTTTGGTATTACAAAAAACCATAGCTAAACGAGGGTCATACACATCAATAATACGGGTCAAAGCATCTAGCTTTGTTTTTTCTTTTACATCAAAGTAAGCTTGCTCAATATTGGGAACCGTTAATTCTTTACGAACAACCTTAATAAACTCGGGGTTTTTCAAGAACTTTCTGGTAATATCCAAAATTTCGGGGGATAATGTTGCTGAAAATAACAGTGTTTGATGGTCTTCTGGAATTTTAGTCAATATCATTTCGATATCTTCACGGAATCCCATATCCAGCATTTCATCGGCTTCATCTAATACCATCATTTGAACTGTTTCCATTTTTAAAGTGCGGCGGCGCATGTGATCCATTACACGGCCGGGTGTGCCGATTACTACGTGAGCACCTTTTTTTAAGGCAGCAATCTGTCTATCGATTGGCTGTCCGCCATAGATGGGTAAAACACGAATATTTTCCTTATATTTCAGAAGTTTTCTGAACTCTTCACTAACTTGAATTGCCAATTCTCTAGTAGGGCAGAGAATTAATGCCTGTAAACGCCTATCATCAGGGTTTACGCGCTCTAAACAGGGGATACCGAAAGCCGCAGTTTTACCGGTTCCTGTCTGAGATTGACCGATTACATCCCTACCTTCTTTTACTACACTGATTGCCATGGATTGAATTGGTGTTGCTTCTTCAAACCCCATGTCCAGCACAGCTTTACAGATTTCGGGGGATAAATCCAGGTCTTGAAATTTTAAATGCTCCATTCTTTGTTTCCTTTCTTCTTTCCTGAGCCGAAGAGAACCACAAAAAAGGAAGTTGCTTGTCAGAGGTGTCCCTCCACGTCTTCTTTCGACTACAAATTTAGTTATGAGTGCTTTCGCAATTGGCATATTCTTACGATTTGCTAATATACCTATTTTAAATCCCTTTTAAAGCACTGTTTTTATGAGGTTTCAAAAATAAAACCGCAAACTATATATTAACAGGGAAAAATATTATTTGCAAGTGAGAATTCTCTGTTATATAATAAATTGTTACTAATATACAAGAAATGTTTAGAAATAGGAGGAATTTTGATAATGCAGATAATCGAAGCCATTGTTTTAGGCTTAATCCAAGGGCTAACAGAGTTTTTACCAGTAAGCAGTTCGGGACATTTGGTGTTGCTCCAAAACCTTTTTGGCATGCATGAGGCAACACAAGCATTTACTATTTTGCTGCATGTTGCCACGCTGATTGCTGTTTTTGTATATTACTGGAAGGATATTTGGGCTTTGATTTGTCGTCCCTTTCAGCGTACCACGGCACTGCTGATAGCTGGAACAATTCCAACTGTAATTATCGCATTATTGTTTAATGATACATTTGATTCTATTTTTGGTTCAGGAAAATTTATTGGTTTTAATTTTATCTTTACCGGTTTTATCCTTCTTTATGCAGATAGCCGTAAAGGTGGGAAAAAGAAAATTCGCAATATGTCTATTTTTGATTCTTTAGTGGTTGGATTTATGCAAGGTATAGCAATCTTACCCGCCGTTTCTCGTTCTGGTATGACAATAAGTGCCTGCCTTGGGAGAAATATGGATCGAGAGAATGCAGCTCGCTTCTCCTTTCTATTATCCATTCCGGCTATTATGGGTGGTATGGTACTCACGATTAAGGATATGATAACAGGGAAGGTTGTATTGACCGAGACAATTGGGTTAATACCAATGATAGCAGGATTTATCGTTGCTGCCATATCAGGTTATTTTGCAATTCGTTTTATGGTAAGTGTGATCAAAAATGGAAAACTCAAATGGTTTTCTGCATATGTGTTTGTTTTAGGCAGTATTTTAATTTTAGATCAGTTTGTTTTACATATGATCGTAAAATAAAAACCATAGAAAAATATCCTCATTTACAGCAAGCACATTTATATCGCTTCCTTAGCTTTCAATTTTAGAGCTTTAGAGAGATGTTTGTTAAATATTTAAAAACCATCAGCCTGTATGCAAGACAATCATCTGCCAAGCAAGCGGGCTGTTATTTTTTTATAAGAAAGTGAGTTTAGATGGAGTTAATTTACCCAAAATAAGTATCATATTGTTTTGTACAATTCTATTATGTTAAGAAGATGCAAAAAAATGGTTGCTACTTATGAAAGGATTTGAAAATAGCAGCCTTTTTTGCTATATTTGATAATATATTGTAAGAACGGCAGGAGGCGAGACTTATGTTTTTGAAGCATTTATTTCTTGAGGAATCTATACTTGGTCTGCAGGGGAATGCAGAATTTATACTTCGGATTATTATCGCGTGTGTTTGTGGCGGGATTGTTGGATATGAAAGAACAAGACGGCGGAAGGAGGCAGGCATACGCACCCATGTAATTGTAGCAGTAGGAGCAACTTTAATGATGATTGTATCAAAGTACGGCTTTTATGATGTAATTAGCACTACAGGGATTGGTGTGGATGTGTCTAGGATTGCATCAAATGTTATCACAGGGATTTCCTTTTTAGGGGCAGGTGTGATTTTTGTAAAAAACATTTCCATCAAAGGATTGACTACTGCTGCCGGACTTTGGGCAATGGCAGGTATTGGTTTAGCTATTGGAGCGGGTATGTACTCCATTGGTATATTTACTACAATTTTTATTCCAATTATACAAGTTTTTCTTCATAGTAATTTTAATAAAAATGATAAGTCATATGATGATACAATTTTAATTACCTTTTATCATGCCCCCTCTGAGATGGATTTTATCAAAAATGAGTTGAAGGCAAGAAATATAGACATTATGCATATGGAAATGGAAAAAAATCCAGATGGTACAGTAACCGTTGTTTTAGATATTACGAGAAATACCATTGTTACTTGTACCGACTTAACTGGTTTTCTTGCAGATGATCCAACGGTGAAAAGTTTTAAAATCTAGTAGAATGAATTTGATAAAAAGCGGCATAATAACCCAAGACAGAGTCCTGTTTTGGGTTCTTTTTTTATGGAATTTAAAAGAAGTGTGATTTCAGAAAGATTCTATTTGAAGGAAATTTTGAACGAAAAAATTTCCATTTGGAGGGCGTGGGAATGGACATTTATATCAAACCGATAGAAAAGGCACAAATTATAGAACGAAAGGTTGTGTTCCTAAAGGACGTAGCTGAAGTTTATATTGGAGGTCAAACCAAGGGGAATATTGAGGGGATTGTGGTTTTTCAGATACCAAAGGACAGAGATGCTACCTATTTAATAACAGCATTAGATATTATACGATCCATTAACCATCAGTATCCTGATGCCACGGTTTCTAATGTGGGCGAGATGGATATTTTGGTGGAATATCATCAAAAAGATAAGAAGGAAAATAAAGCTTTAGAAATTTTAAAGGTTATTTGCATGTGTGTTGTTTTATTTGCGGGTGCATCTACAACCATTATGTGCTTTCATACTGATACAC
>JABNAD010000644.1_pt1 | contig 17961 bp, 19 predicted proteins | sample 7240381 | NCBI WGS metagenome assembly JABNAD01 (sample SAMN11332834, study PRJNA596920) | anaerobic digester metagenome | biome: digested sludge; isolation source: digested sewage sludge-derived enrichment culture grown on H2/CO2 | place: Germany: Goettingen
GAAGACCTTGAGAACCGTGGGGTTTTAGATTTTCTTTTAAGAAGGTTTCCTGAGAGTTTTAAGGAGTATAAGGAGACATAATTGACTAATTTCTTGACATTAGATATCTGCTGAAAAAGTGGGGGGTTTAATTTTTGTGGAAAGATAACTTTGTGGAACTTTTATTTTCTAATAATCAAACAAAAATTAATGCTATAAAAGCCGCTAAATTGAAATATGAAAAATTTCCTTCTTATTTATATCGATATAGGCCATGTGATAAGTATTCAATAGACTCATTAAAAGATGATAAGATCTTTCTTTCAGACCCTCGTAAGTTTAATGATCCTTATGATTGCGCTTTTATGTTAACGAATTTTCATGTAGATAATAAGTTTATAAATCAAATTTTGTCGGATGATCCAAATGGCTTTAAAAAAGCATATAATCTTACTAAAAAGCAATTGACAAAATTAAAAAAGAGTCAAGATGTTATAAAGGATTTAATTAGGATTATTGCCAAAAAAAATAATCTAGAACACAAAAATGATCCAAAAACACTTAGAGAGATAAGTAACGATTATGAAAAACAATATAGGGAAATGAAGCTTGATGTTAATGAATTAAAAGGATATTTAGGTGTGGTGTGTTTTAGTGAACAATATGACTCAATTTTGATGTGGAGTCATTACGCTAAAGAACATACAGGTTTTTGTGTTCAATATGATTTTAAATCGTTAGGATATGACAGTCATTTAACACGTCTTCTTTTCCCAATAATTTACACTAATAAAATTTTTCCTATTGATGATTATGTTAATAAAAGCATTTATAGTCCCAAATCCGATTTTAAGAATGTTTTTTCAAGTTTCATGAGTGGAGTCGATTTAAGTGGGATGAATATTAATGGAAATGAACTTAATAAAGAAAAAATGAAATTTAATAATATGTTTTATATTTATGCTGCATTAAATAAATATGAAGGTTGGAAATATGAAAAAGAATGGCGATATGTTATATCCAACAAAAAAGCATTAAAATCTGAATTTATAGGAGTGCCCAAGCCAATATCTATCTATTTAGGAGCTAAAGCTGATGAAAATAAAGATGAAATTTTAGAAATTGGAAAAGATAGAAATATTGATGTTTACCAAATGCAGATGAGATCTTCAAAATATGCTCTTGAAGCTAAGAAACTCTTATAATTAAGATTTTTAGTAGAAACTCATTCTTTATTTAAATCTTGTAAACTTCAATAGATTTTTTCATCGAAATTGTTGAGAATGACATTTTTGCCCTTTTTTAGTGACCTAAAAACACGCCGTAATATCTTAAAATTTTTCATGGAAGCTCTAATTCATAAGATTAAAAACTATTTTTTCTTTTTTTTAATTTTAACAACAAAATAACCACTTATCTCAATTTAAAACCTTTTTAAATCTTGAAATTGGGTTTTGACCTTATAATATATAATAAATTATTTATATTATAACTTATAACTTATACTTTAGAACTTATAACTACTGAAAAATCGTTTTGGAGGAAGAATTACATGGCTGAAATAATTGCTATACTAAATCAAAAAGGTGGGTGCGGTAAAACAACAACTGCTGTGAACTTATCTGCAGCACTTGCACAGTTTGGAAGGAAAGTTTTGGTAATAGATATGGACCCACAGGGTAATGCAACCATGGGTTTGGGTGTGGACAAGAGAACCACTGAAAGGACAATATATGATGTTTTAACTGGAGATATTCCCCTTGGGGGTGCAATAATGGGTACAGACATGTCGGGACTGGACGTTGTACCCAGCAACATATCTTTAAGCGGTGCCGAGGTTGAATTAAGCAAAGAGGTGGGATACCACACCATACTGGACATGGCGGTGGACGGTGTTTCATCAAGCTACGACTACATATTCATAGATGTGCCTCCATCCCTTGGAATCCTCGCCCTTAACAGTCTTGTTGCTGCAGACAGCGTTATCATACCAATACAGGCCGAGTACTACGCACTTGAGGGAATAGCAGATCTCATGAAAACAATTGAACTTGTTGAAAGCAGACTCAGAAGTCCAGCACCAATCAAAGGTATTTTAATAACGCTCTACGATTCAAGAACCCGTCTTGGAAGGGAGGTTTACAGCAACGTCAAGGAGTACTTTGGACAGACTGAAAACATCTTCAAAACAACCATTCCCCGCAACGTTAAACTTGCAGAGGCCCCAAGCTTTGGAGAGTCATGCATAACCTACGATGCAGAGAGCAGCGGAGCCAAGGCCTACCTGAAACTTGCAGGGGAAATAATCCAGCTTGAGGGCACGGAGGATAATAAATGAGCCAGAAAAAGAAAAGGGAAAGCGCCCTTGGAAGGGGTCTGGATGCTCTCATAAGAACACAACCTGCAGAAGAACCTGAAGAGGAAAAGCAGGAGGAACTGGAAACTGAAATCCTGAAGAAGGAAACTTCTCATCAAAGGAAAAAAACCCTTGCAGCCAAAAAAAGCAGAACATCAGGAAAGAGTTCTGCAAAGCCCGGGGCAAAAACTGTCAGTAAAACTCCTGAGAATGTACAGGCCAAAAAAAGTCAGAGGGTAAAAAAACAACCCGAAAGCCCTGCCGAAGATTTTGATGTGGATTCACAGCTCCTTGGGGAGGTCATGGCAGAGGTTGCTAAAAATCCAAGGATTTCACTCTGGTCTGCAAAGTCTGCAGCAGTTTTAAGGTATCTACGTAAAACAAAACCCGCCTTCAGTATAAGTAAGGAAGCTTCTGCCCTAATTGAGGATGCTGTGAAGGAGAAGTACCCGGATCTCTGGGAAGTGTTTGAGGAGGAAGGACTTTAAAAAAGTGTTATAACTTATAAGTTATAACTTATTTCTTATTAGTTAATCACTTATAACTTATACTTTATAAGTTAAAACTTGTAACCTATTTTTAAGTTCTTTTATTTAATAGAAAACAATAATAATTCTTTTTAATTCAAATTTTAGATCAAAATTAAATAAAAAAATCAATTAAATACAAGAAAATTTTAAAAAACTTTTGCAACATTCAAAATCCGAGGGTTGTCTGATAGGAACTTTGAAGCTTGATAAATGGTTCTGCCCGATTAACAACCACTCCAAGCTCTTTTAATTCTTGAAGTCTGCTGAAATGTACTCCTCTCTTTCTCAATTCTATTATCCGCCTTGCAGATAACTTCCCAACACCCGGAACCCTTAAAAGCTCCCTGTAGGATGCTTCATTAACCTCAACTGGAAATTTGTCCATGTTTGAAACTGCAGCGTAGTACTTAGGATCCTGTTCAACCTGCATGTTGCCGTTGTCCTCAAATACCAGCTCATCCAGCTTGAAACCATAGGAGTTAACCAGGTAATCGGCCTGGTAAAGCCTTGAAGTCCTTTTTGGATGAGGTTCTTCATGGTTCTCCATTGGAGTGTCTTTTAAGGCATTGAACTGGCTGAAGTAACTCCTTTTGATTCCAATCTTCTTGTAGAGCCATTCAACCCTCTTAAGAATTTCCTCATCAGTTTCAGAGGTTGCACCAACTATGAACTGGGTTGTCTGACCTGCAGGTGCAAGATCATGGTTTCTGTTGTTAAGCCGTTTGATCCACTTCATCCGCCTTATGATGTCGGTCTGATAGTTCTTGGTGCTTGAAAGCTCTTCGAAGCTGTCAGGGGTTGCTGCCTCCATGTTTATACTCACCCTGTCTGCAAGTGTCATGGCCCTTTTCAAAAGGTCGTAAGATGTTCCTGGGAGAATTTTAAGGTGTATATAACCCTTGTACCCATGTTCCATACGTAGCTTCCTTGCAACCTCGACCATGTCCTCCATGGAATTTTCAGCATCACCTGGAATTCCTGAACTTAAAAAAAGACCCTCAACATAACGGTTGTTGTAGTAATCAAGAAATATGGAGGTTACCTCTTCAGGTGAGAACTCAACCCTGTCGAACTTGTGCTTGTTATGGTTCACACAGTACCTGCAGTCGTTTGAACACCTGTTAGTCATCAAAACCTTAAACAGGGGCACAGTGCATCCATTTCCGCCCGTTGCATTGTAGATCCCCGGTATCTTCTCTGAAAAGAAGTTGTCCACATTGAAGTTTGAGTAGTTACAGCGGTCGTACTTTGCAGATTCACCCAATACTTTAAGCTTTTTTTCAATGTTCATTGTTATATTTTATATGGAAGCTTGTTAATGAAATTGATCCAACTTTTTTCATAGTCATTTTTTTTCAGGTTAAAGTTAATGAACCAAAACCTACAAAAGATTATAACACAACAGATTAAACAAAAATTTTTAATTTATCCATCAAAAGAGGGGAAAATAAAATGATAATAGAGATTATAATTGGAGTTATTATCCTTTTAATTTTAATAGGGGTTGTAGTTCTTTACAACAGCCTTGTACAGCTTAGAAATAGGGTTAAAAATGCATGGGCTCAGATCGATGTTCAGCTTAAGAGGCGAACCGATCTGATACCAAACCTGGTTGAGACTGTAAAAGGTTATGCTAAACACGAAAAAACAACTTTTGAAGAAGTTACAGCTGCAAGATCAAACCTAATGAATGCAAAAACCGTTGCAGAAAATCAGGAGGCCAACAACCAATTAACAGGTGCACTCAAAACACTCTTTGCAGTGGCTGAAAACTACCCTGAACTCAAGGCCAATGAGAACTTCAGGGATCTGCAGGCTCAGCTCTCACAGACAGAGGATAAAATAGCCTACTCAAGGCAGTTCTACAATGACACAGTATTGATGTACAACAACAAGTGCCAGATGTTCCCAAGCAACATACTTGCATCCGCATTCAACTTCAAAGAAGCTGAATTCTTCGAGGTAGCTGAAAGTGAAACCACAACACCAAAAGTAGAATTTTAGAGGGATAAAATGGATAAAAAACAAATTTCATTCATTTTTCTCCTTTTAATTTCACTTTTAACAGTATCAGGTGCAGCATATGCTGAAAGTGATGATGTATCCTACTCAATACCCAGCATCCATTCAGATCTTTTTGTTCAAAGCAACGGGGCACTGCACGTGAAGGAGCTCATACATTACTCATTTTCTGGAACAGCTCATGGAGTTTACAGGGACATACCCCTGAAAGAGGGTCAGTCCATCTCCAACTTGAAGGTATCCACCACTGGTGCCTACTCACGTTACACAGTTACAGACACTGATGAGGGAAAACGTATAACAGTTTATCTGTTCTCAGATGCCCAGAAAACCACTCCAATAAATGGAGGGGATATTGCTGTGACATATGAGTACGACTTTCTAAAGGGAATAAAGGTGTACAACGATGTTGCAGACCTGCAGTACAAACTCTGGGGTGAAGGTTGGGATGTTCCTGTGGATCAGTTAACAGCCACAGTCCATGTTGCATCAAGTCAGGGAATAAAGTACTGGTTGAACCCTCCCTACTCAGCTGAAGGATCCATGTGGCAGGGTAATGTTTTCAACCTGACCACAGGAAAATTGAGCCCTGGAGACTTCTTTGAGGTGAGGATGACCATACCCAGAAGTCAGTTTGCAGCCAACCCTCAAAATGCTGTGATCATAAACCAGAACGGCCTTCAGGAGATAGAAAAGATCCAGAACGACTACCAGAACTCTCTGAATCTTCAAAACAATCTGAACTACTTCCTGGTGGCCTTGTTGATAATTTTAATGTTCATACCTCTGATTATCTACCTGAAGTTTGGAAGGGAACCTAAGATAGATTACAGGGCAGAGTATGAGAGGGACGTTCCAACCAACGATCCTCCGGCACTTGTAAATGCCATATGTGTCCATGGGGTTTCAAAGGGTATCGGGGAACCTGATATGGATGGTTTCCGTGCCACAATAATGGATCTCATAAACAGGAACTACCTATCAGTTGGAAGGATGTCCAAGGATGATGGATCCTTCAAGGACGATTTCATGGGCACCTACCTCAAGGTGAACCATGAAAAGGACGCTTCAAAACTTGAAAACTTTGAACTGGATGTTCTGGATCTCCTTAAGAGTTTTGAAAGGGATGGAATCATCGTTCTGGAGGATATGAGCAGTGAACTGGAAGATCCTGACACAGCCAAGGACTTCAGATTCTCCTACATGAAATGGGAAACAGACCTTAAAAAGAGGTTTTTAACTGATGGACAGATGCAAGAGGTTTTCAACAGGAAGGGTGACAATTATTTGAAAGCCTATGCAGTTGCAGGCCTTATACTGGCCTGTGTGGTTGGGGTTTACACCTTCATCAACTCCATACCCTCCTCACAGTACCCCCTCTACGCAGCGATAGTTCTGGGAATAATATCCGCAGTTTCCTTGAAACTTCCAGAAGGCATAGCTGGCCAATGGACAACCTACGGTGAAGAGTACGATGCCAAGTGGAAGAACTTCAAACGCTACCTCAAGGACTTCAGCCTCATAAAGGAGTACCCTCCAGAATCAGTTGCAGTTTGGAACAAGTATCTTGTCTACGCCACAGCTCTTGGTGTGGCTGATAAGGTGAGAAAGGCAATGGAGATGAGCCTTCCAGGGAATGTTCTTGAGGATAACAACATCTACCTCTTCCATTACTACGGCGGCTACATGCTTCTGGATTCTGCCCTGCACATGGGAATGACATCTGGACTTAACTCCAATTCAGCCAATGGCCTTGATGGTCTGGGAGGATTTGGAGATGTTGGTGGAGGATTTGGTGGAGGTGGAGGTGGAGCCTTTTAAAAATGAATCCACTAAATACATATATCTTTTTTCTTTTTTAGAGCTATTTGAATCATAAAATCCTGAAAATCTTCTAATAAAATTAAACTTTTTTTATATCTTATTTCATAGGCATAAATTAAAAAAATCAAACCAATACTAAAAAACTCTCAGTAATGAACCTTTTTAAAATTTTTTATTCCCAACAAATTTTTAAACCAGCCAGTACTACCCATTAACATGAGAATAGTCCTTGCAGGAACAGGAAGTGCAGTTGGAAAAACAACCATCTCAACAGGGATAATGAAGGCATTATCAGATGAATACACGGTTCAGCCATTTAAAGTTGGTCCTGATTACATAGATCCCACTTATCACACCCTTGCAACCCGTAACAGGTCAAGAAATCTGGATTCATTCTTCATGTCCCAGGGTCAGATCAAAACAGCATTTGAAGAGGGTCTGAGACGATCCAAATCAGACTTTGGGATCATAGAGGGAGTAAGAGGACTTTATGAAGGTATGAGTGCTGTGGAAGATGTTGGAAGCACGGCTTCAATTGCAAAAACCCTAAACGCCCCTGTTGTTCTGATACTGAATGCGCGAAGCTTGGTTAGAAGTGCCGCAGCCGTTGTTCTCGGATTCAAATCCCTTGATCCCAAGATAAACGTTCAGGGAGTTATACTCAACCAGGTTAAGGGCAGAAATCACTACCTGAAGGCCAAGGAAGCCATTGAAAAACTCACGGAAACTCCAGTTATAGGTGGAATACCCCGCGATGATGAGATAAGTGTTGAATCCAGACATCTTGGCCTTGTACCTGCAGTGGAACGTGAAAACATCCTTAAATCCATAGAACACTGGGGAACAGTTATGGAGGAGAGCATTGATCTTGATGCACTCGTTTCCATAATGAAGGATTCTGGTAAACTTCCAGAGGGAAGGGAAAAGCTCTGGCTAACTGAAAATAAAAGAAAGGTTAAGATTGGTGTTGCAATGGATGAAGTGTTCACATTTTACTACGCCGAAAACCTCGAGGCAATGGAGGCCAACAGTGCAGAAATAGTGTACTTCAGCCCTATTCATGATGAAGAACTTCCAGACGTTGATGCACTTTACATAGGTGGGGGTTACCCTGAGATATTTAAAAAGGAGCTGGAATCCAATTCATCCATGAGGGTTTCGGTTAAAAGGTTCTGTGAGGATGGAAGGCCAGTTTACGCAGAATGTGGGGGGCTCATGTACCTCACAAAATCCATAGATGACAGTTCCATGTGCGGGGTTTTCCCATACAGATCCTGCATGACGCCCCGTGTTCAGGGGCTCAGCTACACAATTGCAAGGGCAACAAGGGACAGTCCCACCCTTAAGGAGGGCGAAATATTCCGTGGACATGAATTCCACTACTCAAAGGTTGATATAGAAGGTGTAAAACCAGAATTTGCCTTCCAAATGCAGAGGGGCCGTGGTATCACAGGTTCGGAGGATGGGATGATGGTTAAAAACACCGTTGCAAGCTACGTGCACACCCATGTTGCTGCCTGCCAGGGATTTGCATCCAACTTCACACGTTCTGCACTGGAGTTTGAAGATGGATCTAAACAAATTTAAAAGGAATAAGGAGCCTAAAATTCCAAGATCTCAAAGCCCAAATAACACCCATTTTAAAAGCCCTTAAAAATATCGTTTAATTTTTTATTTTTAGAAATGGGTTTTAATACAAAAAATAGATTTTAATAATCCTCTAAAATAGGAATTATCCCATTTTTATCCTCCCTTTTTGACATGGTATAAAAACTTAGCCCTAGAAAATTAAATCAAAAAATACTTATTTGATTATCGGGATAGCATCTTTGGTGATATAATGGTTGTGAAAATAGGAGTTATTAAATGCGGTAACATAGGTACCTCTCCTGTAATTGACTTAGTACTTGATGAGAGGGCAGACAGACCTAACATAGATGTAAGAACCGTGGGTTCCGGCGCAAAGATGAACCCAGAACAGATCGAAGATGCAGTACCAAAGATATCTGCTTTTGACCCAGAATTTGTTGTATTCATCAGTCCTAACCCAGGTGCTCCAGGACCAGCTAAAGCAAGGGAGCTATTATCTGCAATGGACATACCAGCAATCATAGTTGGTGACGCTCCAGGTATCAGATCCAAAGACGAAATGGATGAACAGGGCCTCGGTTACATACTCGTGAAAGCTGACCCAATGATCGGTGCAAGGAGAGAGCTCCTCGACCCAACCGAAATGGCATCATTCAACTCCGACGTACTCAAAGTACTCGCAGTAACTGGTGCATACAGGGTAGTTCAGAACACCCTCGACGCTGTTATAGCTGCAGCAGAAGCCGGTGATGCAATAGAATTACCAAAAGTCATCATCAGCGCTGAAAAAGCTGTAGAAGCAGCTGGCTTTGCAAACCCATACGCAAAAGCAAAAGCACTCGCAGCATACGAAATAGCTGCAAAAGTAGCTGACATAGACGTTAAAGGATGCTTCATGACCAAAGAAGCTGAAAAATACATACCAATCGTTGCATCAGCTCACGAAATGCTCTCCGCAGCAGCAAAACTCGCTATGGAAGCAAGGGAAATTGAGAAAGCCAACGACACTGTTTTGAGGACTCCTCACAGTGGAAAAGGTACTACAGTCTCAAAAACAGCTTTAATGGACAAACCACAGTAAGTTTGTTCGCTCAAGCGGTCCGAAAGGACTGCTTACTTTTTGTTTTTAATTTTGCCAATTTTTGAACCATAATTAACATCATCTTTCCATTCTAATACGAACTCTTTTTACATAATGGATTCTTATCAATTCGCAGCACTTTAATAAAATACATATGATTTAATATTAAAATTAATGTAAATCAAGTGATTTTATTGAATCAGGTGTAACAATGAAAAAAGAAACCAGTATGGCAAAGCTCATCGAAAGATTCTACGAAGCAGCCAGCATGCAGCGTTGGAACGACCATATACGTCCAGTAGAACTTACGGAGCTGGATAAACAGGCCCATAAAATGGTCATAGCTTACGTAATAGCTAAATTTGAGGAAAAGGATAGGGATGCAGACATTGACTGGAAAAATCTCATAGAAGGGGGTATATTTGAGTTTCTCCACAGAACGGTGCTCACGGATCTCAAACCCCCGGTATTCCACAAGATGATGGATGAGAAGGAGAAAGACCTGAATGAACACGTCTTAAAGCAGCTTGAAGAAGATTTCAACGGAATTAACAGGGAATTTAGAGAAAACTTTGAGATGTACTTTTTTGAACCAGGCTACGCAAGGTTTGAGAAGAGGATACTTCAAGCTGCACATTACCTTGCAACCAACTGGGAGTTCAAGATAATATACCACGCCGCACCTTTCATATACGGAATAGAAGAGACAAAAGCTGCAATAGAGAATCAGATCGAGGACCACTACGACCTCATAGGCGTTCAGAAGCTTTCCCTTGAGAAAAAATCCTACGGCTTTGTTGATCTTTGCGGTCAACTGAGGTTCCAGGAGAGGTGGGCCCATTCTCCAAGGATTCCGAAAACATCAGTTCTGGGCCACATGTACATCGTGGCAATACAAGCGTATCTCTTCTCCCTCGAGAATGATGCATGTCCCAAAAGACTTTACAACAACTTCTTCGCAGGGCTCTTCCATGATCTGCCTGAAGTAATGACCAAGGACATAATATCCCCAGTAAAACGTTCAGTTGAAGGTTTGGAAGATATAATAAAGGAATATGAGGAGAATCAGATGAACACGAAGGTTTTACCATTACTGCCTAACTCCTGGAGACGTGAGATGCGTTACTTCACAGAGGCTGAATTTGAGAACAAGGTCAAGATCCAGGGAGAAGTCCTAAAAGAAATCAGTTTCAGGGAATTGAATACAAAATACAATTCTGATGACTTCAATCCCGTTGATGGAAAACTCATAAAAGCATGTGATAAATTGTCAGCGTTCATTGAAGCTGATCTATCCATAAAACATGGTACAACCTCAAAACATCTTGAAGAAGGAAGAAAAAACATATACGAAGATTTTAAATCCAAAAAAGTCTCTGGAACTGATTTTGGAGTGATTTTTGACTACTTCAAGAAAAAATCCTTCAAAATTGATTTTTAAGGTTCTAAGAGAAAAAAATAAAATATTTTTTTCATTTGTTTAGTTGGTGGTATTATGATCTGTACTGGAAATCCTTTGAAGGAGAATTAAAGGGTTTTTAAAGCATCTTCAATTAATTCAACCTCCCGTATTTCGATTTTGTTGTAGAATGCAAAGCCAACATCCCTTAGATACCTCTCCACAGCCTTATGACTGGGTGCTTCCAGTACATATATTATTAAATGTTCAAGCTGAGAAAAAACTCCTGTTAAAATATTGATTTGGTGTTCAAGAGCAGCTTCTTCTCTTTTGCTGGAAAGTGACTTAAGTTTTTTCTTGGTAACATTGTTGTATATGGGGCATGATTCAGTGGGATGCATCATATGAACCGTAAAAATTGGCACAGTTTTCACCTCCCTTTGCTTGGATTAGGATCTTAAATCATGTTTATAGTTTTATGGCTGATTTAGATGATCTTCCTCACTTTTTCCACTAATATCTAGAGGCCGAGACCCTTGCATTAGACTTCATCCACCAGTTCTGCTAAGTAGGATGCATTCTGTAGGGATAACGGGGAACTTGATACCTAAGAGGTCGCATAAATTCCTTTATAATTTCATCAAACCTCTTAATTTTCTACAGAAATACTTGTTATTCTGTATGTTAAAAGAAAAATAAGTAATTTATCATAAAAAATATTCTATTACTTCCATAAAAAAATCTTTTAAAATAGATTTTTAAAGTCTTGTGGGTTTAAAATTCTATTATGAACTTATATTGGTAATAAATCAATATTTCAAGGTGTTCTTCAACCAAACAACCTTTCTCTGACCACCATCCAGATCTTGGGGACTGACAGCAAAACTGTTCTCAAGGATTTCAAGTTTACCAAGCATTTTACCAATTTTACGGGTTGAACGGGGATTGGAATGTGTGGGGATGATGATCTGGGGTTTGAGCTCCTCAATAACATTGAATCCCTTATCTGAATAGAACATTCCTGAAAATGGGTTGGAAAACTGCATGAATGCAACATCGATTTTACCTAGGGATTCCAACTGTTGCACTGTAAGGTGGTCCTGCCCTATATCACCCATATGTGCAATGCGCAGTCCATCAACCTCAAACACGTAGATAACATTTGAAGGATTTTTAACGCTAATATGACTGCCCCTGTGGGATGATGCTATACTGTAGATGTGCACATCACCCAGATCAAAACTTTCCACTTGGGAGATGGATTTTCTGCAGTCATGTCTGTCTAGGAATGCAGGGTCAAGATGGTCTGAATGAGGATGTGTAACAGTTATAACATCTGGCCTCAGGTCCAGTTCCTCTTCACTTGACATTGAAGTAGGATCAACCACGATCACGCTTCCGTTTTTTGAAGTGATGATGTAGGAGTTGGAAGGCGTAAAACTGGACTTACTAACAGTTTGAATGAGTGTTTTGCCAGTATCATTATTCAACTTTGGAACCACCCTAACTTTTGGGGCTTCAAAAATTGAAAGCATGATTGTAAACAGGGGTTTCATTAAATTCCACCAATAAAATGATTTTTTTCTTTTTTAAGCATCCTGAAACTTTTTCGCGAAGGTTTCAACCATCTCGTTGTAATTACCTGACTTTAAATCCTTGCCTGAAATCTTCATCTGGCCCAGAAATTCCATTCCTCTTTCTGCAAGAGCTTCTCTTATCTGGATGGTGGCTTTTTGATTTCCATTACCTCCCATGGTCACAAAAGCCCCTAATTTTTTACCTTCAACGTTCTGAAGTTCATCAAGGTATTGATTAAGTCCAGCAGGTGATTTTCCAGCCCACACTGGGCAGCAGACCACCAGAGCATCATAATCACTCATGTCAGTTGTGCATGGCTTGATGGCTGCACGCTGCTCTCTAAAAGCACCCCAACCCTTTAAAAGGTAAAATCTATCTTTTACAGGTTCTATTTTTGTTAAATCTCCATCTAAATTTTTTTTAAGCTCCTCAGCAACCTTTAATGTGTTGCCACCGTATGAGTAACATGCAATCAAAACTTTCAATTTAAAATCACCCTCTTTTTTTTCTCTAACGATCCATTTTTTATGTATTTAATACTATTTATAAAACTCCAACCAATTTAAGGGTAATTTTGAGTAGTTAGGGTCACATAAAATATTAAAATTCTTTTTTATCCTTTTCATCCATCCTTTGAAGAATATCCCTTAAAAGTTCCTTTATCTCTTCATCATCAGCTTTTCTTTCGCCCCGGTACGTTTTACTCAGTTTTTTAAGTTGTTCAGTTTCTTTATCCCTTTCTTTCCTGAGCTGCTGGAAGATCATGCTTGCAACGGATGCTGTTGCGTAACTTGCAAATCCTACACCAGTTAGCATGGCTATGCTACCTATTATCTTGCCTATTCCAGTTACAGGTACTATGTCCCCGTATCCAGTTGTTGTCATGCTTACCATCATGTACCATAGGGCATCTTCAAATCCATGTAGATTTGGGTTCACCCCACTTTCTACAAAAAAGAAAGCTATAGAACCAAGAAAGAATACTGAGGTGACTATGATTATTCCATAACCTAATCCAGTTTCTTTTGAAAATTTAAGGAATTTACTGCCTATCTTACTAATAGTTCTTACCATGGAGTAGATCTTAACGAGGTTGAAGGCAGGCATGATGAATGTAGCAATGTAAAGTCCTTTTAAACCCCAGAAAATGAAAATAATAGGGAAGGCCGCTAAAATGAGTATCCAGTTTTCCTTTAAAAACGTTTTTTTATCTTTGGAGTTCTTTAAACTTATTAAAAATATTAAAAATGTCAGTGAAGAAACTAATAAGTCAAACCTCAATATTAAGTAGGTGGTGCTAGTTTTGAGGTTGAAGAAGGTTAATGCAAGGAGCATTACGATATCGATGACTATAAAAATTATTAAAATGGTTATTATGACTTGAAATAATTTGCTAAAGTTCATTTTCAAATTATCGTTCATTTAAATAACCTTTTAAGGAGTTTAACTTCATTTGGATATGGAGTTCAAAGTCTACAGAACACCCTTGGTGCTTGGTATGGTATCATGCTCCACGCGGGATGCATCACTTAAAGCCCGTGCAAATGCCTTGAAAAGAGCTTCTATTTTGTGGTGATCGTTTTCTCCCTCTGCCTTGGCGTTGATATTTATTCCAGCAGAGTTTGCAAAGGATTCAAAGAAGTGTTCAACGTTCTCAGTACTTAAATCTCCTACTTTAGCTTTTTTGAATGTGAAATTCATTACAGCATAACTTCTACCACTTATGTCTATGGCCACAGTTGCAAGAGCATCATCCATAGGGATGATTGCATGGGACATCCTTTTAATACCTCTTTTATCTCCAATGGCCTCCTTAAACACATTTCCAAGGAGTATTCCAACGTCCTCAACTGTGTGATGGTCGTCAACCCCAATATCCCCTTCTGCTTTAACTTCAAGGTTGAAAAAGCCATGTTTTGTAAAAGAGTTCAGCATGTGGTCGAAAAATTCAATTCCAGTACTCACGTCTGAGTTTCCATTTCCATCAAGGTTTAAAGAGATTTTTATATCAGTTTCAGAGGTTTTTCTCATTAGTTCCTTCTTTCTCATCTTCTTCCCTATCCCTTATTACTTGTATTGCCTTCGTTGGGCACACACCTGCGCATATTGTGCAGACGTGGCAAAATCTTAAGTTAGATGCTTTCGCCTTTTTATTTGGACCTATATTCCAGATTTTAAATCCCTTAGGACACATTTCCCTGCATTTTCCGCATCCCGTGCATTTATCCTTATCCACAACTACCTTCATTTTCGGGCCTCACAACAAAAAAATGAATTACAACTTATAACTTTTAAGTTATAACCTTCTTTTTTTCTTTCACATTAAACCTATATAAATGCTTTGTTTGGTCTTTAAATGATTTTAATGTAGTTTTAATTATAAGTTATAAGTTCTACCTTCTAACTTATAAGTTATAACTCATCTTTTCTTTTACTCATATTTTGATCACAGGTACGGAAGTGGCTTTAAATCCTATGAAAATGTTATTACCTAGATTTAAACCCAATTTGTCCCGGGAATATTCTGTAATATCTGCAAATAAACTTATATCTTTGTCTATTGCTACTTTAATTCGAACCATTTCATTTTGGAATCCCATCTCTATTATTTTGCCTTCAAATATATTTCTAACACTGGATTCATGGGGTTCAAGCATTATAAATATCTCTTCTGGACTTATTAAAAGCAGAACTTCGTCTCCAATATTCAGATCTTCAATTATGGGTAGAATAACAATTTCACGGTTAAGAGATATCTTCATGATCCTGTTATCTGAATCGATCTCTGCAACTTTGCCCTCTACCTCATTTACATCGGAGTGTTTTTTCAGGATGATGCTGAATTTCGTATACTCCCTTGTAATCATTTTACCCACACTTGTGAGCTGACTGCTACCTCCACCACCTTTTCCCCCGCGTTTACTTGCAACAATAGATGTTCCCATATCTTTTTCAAGATTTTCTATATATTTAAGGGCAGTACGGTATGGAATGCCTATTTCTTTTGCTGATTTGGTTATGGAACCATATTCTTGGGTACCTTTTAAAAGCATGAACTTTTTGTAATCCAGTAAGATGGATTTATCCCCTATTTTCAACTTGTATTCCGGGCCTTCAATTGAATCAGTCATAAGACACACTCCACTAACTCTTAATTAATTATGGCATGAATCATTCTATTAAAGTTAACTACTTTTTAATTGGTCTTTTCCGAGACCTCATTTAGTCTTAAAAAATTCTTATTAAACTATTTAAAACCTTTATAACAATTTAAGGTACAAATAAACATATTCTGCTCAATGAACTTCAGAATCCATGTTCTTGCCATTGTGTATTTATTTGTAACATTTCTTATATGAAATTATTGATTAAATGGGTTTTAAAGGTTAAAATAAGATTTAAGTCCATGTTATGAACTTAATTTTTTAATCTTAAACTATTTGTAAACCCTAAGGAAATCTGCAAAATGTTTCACAGTTTTTCTGAGGCTTCTCCAACCCTCTTCATCATCCTTAACTCCCTGGAGACTGTCCCTGGACCAGAAGTTCGCACCGATGTTTGCGCCGAAGGAACCCCCACCAACAGGTATGGCACCACTTAGGATGTAATAGGTGATTATCTGTTGCATTGCAAGTTCTTGACCTCCAGATCTATCTCCACCTACAGATATTCCCATACCCACCTTGTAGCGAAGGTAATCCACATCTTCAGCCCCAAGGGCCCGGCACCTGTCCATAACAGTTTTCAGCTGGGCACTCAATCCTCCGTTGTATATTGGAGTGGCCATTATAAGTCCATCTGCCTCTTTTATAAGGGGATAAACTTCGTACATGTCATCCTTTACAACACACTCCTTGTTACGGATACAGTAATCGCAGTGTCTGCATGGGCTCAGGTTTTTCCCACGAACACCGAAAAATTCCGTTTCAAAACCCATTTCTTCCATCATATTCAGGGCTTCCCTTAAAACATAGTCAGTTGACTGTTTCCTTGGACTTCCGCATATTCCCAGTATCATCGATAACTCTCCAAATTTTATTCACGGTTCATTTCAAACCTATCCTTGTATAATTATGATGTTCTTTATTCATATTTTTTCAGGATAACTGCAGAAAAGATTTTTTTGCCCGATACCTCAACTCATAAATATAATCTTCAGAAGCATGGATTCGTTTTCGGTTTAATTTCAAAGACATAAAAAACTTTAAAACCAATCATTAATAAAAATTATAACAAGATTAAGAGTTTGTTAGGGGAATATAGGAGGTTGAGATATGCAAAAAATGATCAGTGCAATAATTCTCATTATTCTTGGTTTACTTGTAATGGCAGTTCCTGCCTTAGGAATTCTTCCTGTAGCAATAATAACAGGATTTTTGGTCCTTATTTTAGGTATAGGACTACTTTTAGGCGGCATAATAGAAATAGGTGAAAGTGCAGGTCTTGGAATCCTGGAAGTCGTACTGGGTGTAATAGCATTGATTCTCGGCCTAGGTTTCATATTCAATCCTGCTCTATTCGCTGCAGTGGCTGGCTTTTTAATTTACATAGTTGGTTTATTCCTAATTATTGCAGGAATAATGGGTGTACTTACAAAAGAGGGTAATAACAGATTGAATGGAATTGTAGCCATCATAATCGGTTTATTATTAATGTTTGTAGGTTCCAACCCCATATACTTAGGAGTATTGATTGGGCTATGGCTTTTAATCATTGGAATAATGATGATATTCCAAAAGGATTAAAAATATAAAAAAACCCCCAACAAACTCTTTTTTCTTTTCAACAACTTATGAAACCTTTATTATAAAATTGTTTAAAAAATAAAATAATTAGGCTTAGCTAATCCTATTGAGGGCATTCCATACCTTTTGCAAACTTTACAGTTTTAAAATTTCATTCTACAGGATTTTCAAGCTTGTCCAACCTTTCCTCAATTTTTTTAATTTTTTTGTTGGTGTCTCCACGGTACTCGTTGAAACTGCCGCCAAGTTTGCCTAAATCTTTTGATACCTGGGCATATTTATTTTCAAGGGCCAAAACATCTGTTTTGGTTGCGAGTTCCCAGTCTTTTATGAGTTGTTCACTTTTTTCTTTCAAAAAATAATCAATTTTTCTTGAAAGTTCTTCTGTACTCTCTTCTGTACTTTTTGGAACACCTTTAACAGTGCCTTTTATTTTTTCACTCACCCCAGACATTTTTTCACTGACACCCTCCATTATACGTCCTTCACTTGTGACTTTTTCACCAGCACCCGAAACCTTTTCACCAGCACCAGTAACCACTGTACGTGCTTTTTCACCCATTCCAGACATTTTTTCACCTACTCCTCCCATACGATCACCTTCTACCCTCTCACTGGCACCTGAAACTGTTGAACGTGCTTTTTCACCTGTTTCAGTGATCACAGAACGTGCCCGTAAAAAGGATGGATTTCGAGTATCCTGCATGTAGTAGTAAAGTAAAACTACAATTGCACCTGCAAGTACTAATATTACCAATAACTCCAGCGGAGTCATTTATCTTCCCCCTTTTTACCAGTTTTTTTTTCTAATTCTTTTTCTTTTTTTTCTATGTCTGTGAGTAGTTTTTGGAGTTTTG
>JABNAD010000645.1_pt1 | contig 17934 bp, 17 predicted proteins | sample 7240381 | NCBI WGS metagenome assembly JABNAD01 (sample SAMN11332834, study PRJNA596920) | anaerobic digester metagenome | biome: digested sludge; isolation source: digested sewage sludge-derived enrichment culture grown on H2/CO2 | place: Germany: Goettingen
AGGTTTGCTTTACCCTTGGCGAAAACCCCCTGCTTTCGGCCGGGGCCAAAGATATCTACATCCGCATCGCGCGGCCCGACAAAATGATCCTTGCCAGGGGCCGGGGCGACGATTATTCGTTCAGTTATAAAGGGGAAATCCTCCAATACACCATGCGCGAAACCGTAAATTACCAGAACCAGACCATGGATATCTGTACATACTGGATTAACCGCTCCGCAAAGGAAAACCTTCCCGAAGGAGTATATGTGGTTTCGGTTTATGCTGAGGACTTCGAGATCGGTCAAACCAGTTTTGAACTCAAATAGAAATTACTGAATACTTATCAGTACCTCAGATGCCGGCTGTTTTGTCCGGCATTTTTTATTATCCCGGATCCGGCCAACCTCCCTGAAGCCGGCCGGCCTGATCAAGCGGTAAGCTGGTCATTCATTGATTTCAAAGTTTTCGGAGAGGCTGGCACCGGAAGACTGCATACGGCAATATTCTTTGCCTTGCTGATCAGTAAGATCAGGGATTTTTTAATGATCGTGCACCTCCAGGGCATTTTTCTAATCTTATCACTATTGTCCGGTGAAACATTGGAAGGAATTATGAGGTTCTTCACTTCATTATTCCGCACGTCCGGGATTCAGAAAGACAATACATTAACTGTAATCAACGGGTTGGGGGTCTGCTGGCGGCTATGCCGCCACCAGGGCCCCCAACCGTCAAACCCATTTAAGTCAAAGTCATTCTGAGCGTTAGCGAAGAATCTATCCGCCAGGGACGATGAGCTTACTGTAGGTAATCCCATAATTTTACCGGAGAACGGCGTATCCAAATAAATTTCCCGGTTCCGTTCATCCCTTGTTTCCATCCGTTCATCTGATAAAATATTGTATTCACCGATAATAAGTTTAGCACTCTTTCAGGCTGAAATACTTTTGTTCCGGAAAACAGCAGGACGAACGAACAATCTACACGTGGAAACGTTTAATGACACTTTTGTTTCCTGACAATTCCAAAACCATTGATGACATGGATGATAAACTGGTCACGATTATTGATGCTTCCGGGATGCTTTTCCGTAAATACGGAATCCGCAGCATTTCGATGGACGATATATCAAGGGAGCTGGGCATGTCGAAAAAGACGCTTTATCAGTATGTTGACAACAAGCCCGATCTGATTGAAAAGCTGCTCAGAAGGCAGGTTGAGTGCAGCACCGCATGTGTTGTAGAGTCTGCCGGAAGCATGAATGCAATAGATATTCTGCTGCATGTAAGCGTGAAGATCAGCGAAGAGATCAGGGAGATGAACCCGGTGATCGCTTTTGATCTTGAGAAGTATTATCCGGCATTGTACAGGGCTTTTGTGCAAGCCAAGCGTGATCATGTTTACCTTAAAATCAAGGAGAATCTTGAACAGGGGGTAATGGAAGGCATCTATCGCGACGACCTCAATGCCGACCTGGTTGCGAAACTGTATGTTCAGAAACTGATAGATGTTCATGATCCTGAGTTTTTGTCTTCTGTTGATTTTTCCCAGGAAAAGGTCTTTCAGGTAATGTTCGACAACCACATCCGGGGCATTGCCAATGCTGAAGGACTGGCCTACTACGAAAAGAAGAAAAGTGAAATGGGTCTATAACTATTTAAATCTCAACAACTCAAGCCTGTGAAATGAAAAAGATAATTATAAAAACCTCTGTTATTTTGCTATCGGGCTTGCTGCTGATGTCAGGAATTCCGGCAACAGCGCAGCAAACGGTCACCCTGAGCCTGAAACAGGCCCGTGAGATCGCCGCGGAGCGGGCCTTTACCGTGAGGCAGTCAGATGCGGATGTTGAAACAGCCAGACAGCAGGTAAAAGAGCTGACAGCTACCGGTCTGCCTCAGGTAAACGCAAGTGTCGGATACAACGACAACATTGGCCTTCCGGTCCAATTGGTCCCCGGTGATTTTTTCGGGCAGCCGGGACAGGATATAGAAGTGCAGTTTGGTACGAAATACAGCGGAAATGCAGGCCTTAGTGTAAACCAGCTGATCTTCAGCGGTTCCTATATGGTCGGATTGCAGGCTGCACGTACTTTTCTTGCGAAAAGCGAAGAAGAGCGTAAAAAAAGCGTGGTGGATATAAAGAAAACGGTTTCGGAAGCCTATTTTCTGGTTCTTGCCACCCAGGAAGGGATCAGGATACTGGATTCTACCCTGGCCATTACTGAGAAACTGGCCGGTGAAACCAAGGTTATCTACGAAAACGGACTTACGGAGGAAACCGAATACGATCAGCTTCAGCTGATGGTTTCCGAGCTTCAGGTAAACAAGGCCAATGCCCTGAATCAGCTTTCAGTTGCGCGGAGTTTTCTGAAATATCACCTTGGGCTTCCTGGAAACAGGGAAGTAATTCTTACCCAGACAATGGGTGAACTGATTGACGAAATGGCTCCGGCCGTGCTGCTCGACAGGTCATTTGACCCGGGCAGCAATATTGACTTCCGTATTCTGAAGAAGCAGCAGGAACTGGCCTATCTTGACCTCAGAAGACAGAAGAGCCTGTACCTGCCTTCCGTTTCGGCATTCTTAAATTACCAGACCCAGGCGCAGCGGGCAGCATGGGATTTCTTCGATCCGCTGGGCAAATGGTACTCAAGTTCGGTCTGGGGGATAAATATGAACATTCCCATTTTCAGCAGCGGGGAGCGGATGGCCAAAGTGAAGCAGGCAAAGGTTCAGGTGGAAAAAACACAAATTGCGGAGGAGCAGGTGGGCAGCAGCCTTAAAATTCAACACGAGAATGCTGGAAGCGAATTGCGCAACGCCCTGCTTACCTATGGCACTACAAAGCAGAACCGCGAACTCTCGGGAAAAATATACCTGCGTACAAGTATTAAATTTCAGGAAGGGATGGCCGGCAGCCTCGATCTGATGAATGCCCACAATCAATACCTGAATTCACAATCACAATACATCAGCGCTTCTCTCAATGTGCTCAACAGCAGCGTGGCGATGGAAAGCCTGCTTGAAAATCCGGAATAGTAAAGAAAACCCTTTAAACTCAATGAAAACAAACATCTTCAAAATAGTAATTCCGATGAAACGAATCATATCACTTATAGCCGTTACGGGCATGCTGATGATTTCATCCTGCAGCCAGGATAACAGCCCTGAGGCCCTGCGGAAACAGCTCGATGCCTATCACAAAGAATCGAAGGAAATCGATATCAGGATCAAAGAACTGGAAAAACAACTGGCAGGGTTGGAGAATGGCAGTGATAAAGTCAATCGCGTCCCCGTTGTGCTTGAGGAGGTTGCTCCCGCCTTGTTTGAACATTATGTAGAAGCCGGCGGGAATGTAGAAGCGGTGCGTGAAGCCTTTATCAGTCCGGAAATCAGCGGACAGATTACCGCGATATATGTGAAGGAAGGCGACAAGGTTCAGAAAGGTCAACTGCTGGCCCAGCTGAATACACAGGTTACCCGTAAGTCGATAGAGGAGGTTCAGACCTCCCTGAAACTGGCCACCGATCTTTTTCAGCGTCAGCAGCGGTTATGGGATCAGAAAATCGGCTCCGAAATGCAGTACCTCGAAGCGAAAAACAACAAGGAAAGCCTTGAAAACCGCCTTGCAACCCTCAACGCTCAACTGGATATGGCAAGGGTGGTATCACCGGTTTCAGGGGTGGTTGAGCGGGTTGCACAGAAAAACGGAGAGCTGGCCATGCCCGGCATGACCATGATCCATGTGATCAATCTTGACGAGCTCTTTGTTAAAGCAAATGTCTCTGAAGCGCTGCTGCCCTTCATCAGGAAAGGTGATGAAATAGTGCTGAAGTTCCCCTCATACCCTGAAGTTTCCAGAAAACTCAGGGTCGACAGGATTGGCAGCAACATTAATCCCGGCAACAGGACTTTTGAAGTGCAGGTGAAGTTTGACAATACTGACGGAACCATCAAGCCCAATATGATGGCCTCTCTGCTGATCAACGATTACCGGAACGAGCAGGCGCTGATTATCCCTTCGCGCCTCATCAAGGAAGACCTGAAAGGCAAATACATCTATATCGCGAAAAGCAACAGTCCTGATTTCTTTGCGCAGAAGGTTTATATCCAGGCCGGAAGAAGTTTTCTCGGCCGTACCGAAGTCATTTCAGGGCTCAAAGAGGGTGATAAGATCATACAGGATGGATTTAACCGGGTAAGTGACGGGGCATATCTTTCTGTAGATTCAGTTAAAACGGCAAAATAATACTACAATGTCAGAACAGAACAGTAAACCCAGGGATTTCGGACTAACCACCTGGGCGCTCAGAAATAAAAATACGGTATTCCTGCTGATGTCAATTCTGATGTTCTTCGGGATATACTCCTACACTTCGCTGCCCAAGGAACTTTTTCCCGATATCGTGATCCCGACGGTAATGGTTCAGACCATCTATCCCGGGAACCCGCCGGTGGATATTGAGAACCTTATCACCCGTCATCTGGAGAAGGAAATCGAGTCTGTTGACGGCATCAAAGAGCTTTCCTCAACTTCAAGCCAGGATGTGTCAAATATTTTCGTTGAGTTCAACACGGATGTGGATATCAAAACCGCGCTTCAGGATGTGAAGGACGCTGTGGATAAGGCAAAAAACGACCTTCCGTCTGATTTGCTTGAGGATCCCATGGTTACAGATATTGACTTTACCGAGTTTCCCATTATCAACATCAATCTCTCGGGCGATTACAGCATCAATGAATTGAAAACCTATGCAGAATACCTTGAAGATGAAATAGAAACATTTCAGGAGGTTTCAAAGGTTGAGATCAAAGGTGTAACAGAAAAGGAAATTAAGGTGCAGGTAGATCAGCATAAGCTGGATGCCGTGGAATTGAGTTTCGGGGATATAGAAAGTGCGATAAAGAATGAGAATGTCTCCATGTCAGGCGGCGATGTCAGGGTAGGCCGCGATCGCCGTGCTTTAAGGATTTCCGGAGAGTTCACTACGGTGGAGGAAATTGCCGGCATCATCATCAAGCATGAGGATGGCAATATTGTATATCTGCGCGATGTGGCAGATATAAGTTTTGGTTTCGAGGACCCTGACAGTTATGCAAGGCTGAACAGGCAGCCGGTCGTTTCATTACAGGTAGTGAAAAAGGGCGGGGAGAACCTGTTGAATGCTACCAAAAAGGTTTTCGACCTGCTGGATGAAGCCCGCGCTTCCAAAGCCATCCCCCAGGACCTGGTGATTACCATAACCAACGACCAGTCGGAGGAGATCCGCAACCAGCTGAGTAACCTCGAGAACAGTATGATCATGGGAATTGTATTCGTGATCGGTATCCTGTTTTTCTTCCTGGGAACCCGTAATTCACTCTTTGTGGCATTATCCATTCCACTTTCCATGTTTATCTCGTTTATGGTCATGGGCCTGATGGACTTCCGCATCAATATGATGGTGCTTTTCTCCCTAATCCTTGCCCTGGGTATGCTGGTCGACAACGCCATTGTGGTTATTGAGAACTTCCACCGTTTTACCGATGAATTGGGTTTAAAGCCATTCGAAGCTGCCCGTAGGGCTGTCGGAGAAATTGCGGTACCTGTCATCACTTCAACAGCCACCACTCTGGCCGCATTTTTCCCGCTGATTTTCTGGGATTCCATCATGGGTGAGTTTATGAAGTACCTTCCGCTGACCCTGATCATTACACTAACCGCTTCCCTGTTTTCGGCCCTGGTAATTATTCCGGTGGTGGCGATGGTTTTCTACAAAAAGGAGGATATCAACGACAGACCCGAAGTGCGCAGAACACTTGTTGTGGCCGGCGCCATGATCGGTGTTGCCATTCCGCTTTATATCGCGGGCTTCAATACACCGGCTAACCTGCTGGTATTATTCGCCCTGATCGGAATCGCCAATTTGTTGTTTCTCAACCGGCTGGCACGCTGGTTTCAGACCGTGCTGCTGGTATGGGTCGAGAATTTGTATGCAAAAACACTGGCATTTGCCCTGAAACGGAGGAATGCCCTTTGGGTATTCACCGGCAGTTTTGTATTGATGTTCCTGACAATGGGCTTTTACTTCGGCAGCAATCCCAAAGTTATTTTCTTCCCTTCAGGAGAACCGAAGTATATCAACATCCTGGCTGAACTTCCCCTGGGAACGGATATTGATTTTACCGATTCACTGATGAATGTAATTGAGAATGATGTTGACAGGATTCTGGCGCCGGAAAAAAAGATTATTAAATCAGTGCTCACCAATGTGGGCAGTGGTGCTGTTGGAGAAAATGAAGGTTTTTCAGGCAGGGGGGGAGGCCCCAACCGCGGACTGATTACGGTAACTTTCCTCGATTATAAGGACAGGGCGGGCATTCATACCGATGAGCTGTTGAAGCGCTTGTCAGACAGCCTGTTGGGGGTATATCCGGGTGTGGTTATGACTATAGAGAAGCAGAATGAAGGACCTCCGGTCGGGAAAGCCATCAACATTGAAATAGCAGGAAGGGATTTCAACAGGCTGCTCGATATTACCGATGAGGCCATCAACAGGATGAACGCCTCCCGTATCCCGGGTATTGAAGGCCTGCAAATTGACCTTGATCTGGGACAGCCTGAAATGAATGTGACCATTGATCGTGAAAAAGCCCGCCGCTTCGGTCTTTCAACCGGGCAGATCGCTTCAACCATACGCACAGCCGTGTTCGGCAGCGAAGTTTCGAAATTTAAAATGGGAGAGGATGATTATCCCATACAACTCAGGATGAAAGATGAATACCGCTACAATGTGGCTTCAGTCCTGAACCAGCGCATTACATTCCGCGACCAGGCTTCCGGAAAAATCGTGCAGGTGCCTGTATCAGCGGTGGCCGATGTTTCACTCAGTTCTACCTATGGTTCGGTTTTGCGCAAGGACCGTGACAGGGTGATCACCATCTGGTCGAATGTAATCGAGGGCTACAATGCCACCGAAATCAACAATCAGCTGAAACCCATTCTGGCCGATATGGAATTCCCTGAAGGATATAATTACCGATTTACAGGTGAACAGGAAGAGCAGGCGGAATCCATGGCATTCCTCGTCAGGGCGCTGCTGATCGCTGTTGCCGTAATTCTGCTGATCCTGGTCGGACAATTCAACTCCGTGGTAAAGCCATTCATTATTCTGATCAGTGTGCTGTTGAGTACCATCGGGGTGTTTGGCGGACTGGCCACCTTTGGGATGAACTTCGTGGTGATCATGACAGGTGTCGGCATCGTGTCCCTTGCCGGCGTGGTGGTAAACAATGCCATTGTACTGATCGATTATATCGGTTTACTGAAAGCCAATAAGAAAACCGAAATGGGCATTGACCTCAGCGATGACCTTCCGGTGAAAGAATCCATCGCCTGCGTGATCGAAGCAGGAAGAACCCGCCTCCGTCCGGTATTGCTTACCGCTGTCACCACTGTTCTCGGTCTGATTCCGCTGGCCGTAGGATTAAATATAGATTTTGCAGGGCTCTTCTCCGAATTCGATCCGGATATCTATTTCGGAGGTGACAATGCCATGTTCTGGGGCCCGCTTTCGTGGACTGTCATCTTCGGACTGACCTTTGCCACTTTTCTTACCCTGGTGGTTGTGCCCTCGATGTATCACCTCTTTTATATGTACCGGCTTAAAGCCAGGGCTATCATTAAGAAATAGCCTGAATATTTCAGATCTGAAAGAATAAGGCTGAATTTTAGCCATAAACCCGGTTCAGGCATTTGACATTGCCTGATCCGGGGTTATGGTTAACAGTTGCAATCCGGAAAGCAGGGCAGGCAAAAAAAATTTTAAGCAATAAAAAAGACCATTCAATTGTTAATAAACACATAGCTATATGTGTTAAGCGATCGTCATCGCTTTAATAAACCTGAAATTATGTTCAATACCACCCGGATGGGGAAACGCAGGTCATACCTTGCATGGATACTGGTATTTATGCAGTTTTTGCTGATCGGACTGATAGTCCTGACCAGCCCTGTCACCAATCTGAAATTGTGGGTCATTGGTTTTATCCTGGCCGGGCTGGCCCTGGGACTTTATTCCATTTACACCATCAGGATCGGAAATTTTAACATCAGCCCCCATGTTAAACCCCACGGAAGAATGGTTGCCCACGGGCCTTACCGCCTGATGCGTCATCCGATGTATACCGCCATTCTTCTGACCATCTGGCCAATGGTAGCCGGGCATTTCAGCTATATCCGGCTGGCGTTCGCCATTGCCCTGACCATCGTACTTGTTGTGAAACTCCACATTGAAGAAGATTACCTGAAAAAAGTCTTTATTCCCTACAGGGAATATACCCGGAGCACTTTCAGGCTGATTCCCTTTATCTGGTAAAAAAGCGGAGCGTTTTTGCGGGTCGCTTAAACCACTAGGCAACCGCCCTTCCGCGGCAAAGGTTCTGCCTGATTCATTATTTAAGCAAATGTTTTCTCCCTGATGCGCAGGAAGAACTGTTCGATCAGTTTCGACAGCAGGATACCAACGGTAATTGTAACTGCCAGATAAAGCACCCCCCTGGTTTTAAGGTTCAGTACTTTTTCGATGAAATCGCTGGGCAGCAGGTGCCACACGAAGATGGATTAAGAGTAAATGCCGATGGATGAGATCATCCGGATCAGCCAGCCGGCCGGCCTGAACTTCCCGATGGCCGCAGTCAGGTCACCTTTGGCAGCATAGGCGGTGAAGACGGCAAATCCTAAGTGAATTACGTTAAATCCGAGGGTGTTGAAAAACATACTCCCTGCCCTGACAAAAAACAGGGGGCTGATCAGCGCGAAACCGGCAATCAGCAAAATGGGCTTATACTTATGGGTTAATGCATGAGAAATCTTTGAACAATATTTTGGACAAACCAACATTTATCCGCAAAATAAAGATAATCAACATTGTGACTCACCCCTGGACTTAAAAATTATTACCGGTGGCCGAATTTGTAATCGATCCCAAGAAGAACTGTGGGAACAAATGGCTCCATATCAAGATATGCGCTTTGATCACCTATCGAACTTATCAGACTTGTCCCGAAACCCGAGAATAAATTTACAGACCGGCTTAATCTGTAATTTAAACCAATTGCCAGATTGTGCTCAGTAAAAATGAGTTTCTTATCAAAACTACGAGTACCCATGGATTGAAAAAAACGACTTCGGATCTGATAGATTGAGTTATTAAACTGACAAAAGACTTTCAGATTACTACTGAATTCCCGTGAACTAATCCTGTATCCGAAATTCACTCCCCAACCATTTTTGTTATATATAATAGAGCCTCCCGGATAAGGGGGGAGGAAATAAGCATATTCCGGGCCAAGGTAAAAGCAGGAATTATTAAATTCAGCAGTAAACACCGGCATAAAGTGCACTGCTCCGTAGTTTTGATCTTTTTTTACCTGGGTCGTATAGCCGGTACTATAGCGAACTCCCCAGACCGGTTTTGATTTAGTTACTTCCTGAGCTGACAGATGGAATAAATACCCGGATAAAAGTAAAAGGCAGAGAGGAGCAATCAGTAAATATCTCATAACAATAGTTTAATAATGAATCAGGGTATAATATAAATAAACCATCGAATCCGGGTAGTTTAATCCCCGGTTTCAATGGTAAATATAATAAAATAAATCTATGTGTGGCTGATTAATTCAACTTATTGCCAGGCCGACTCAAACTGCTGCAGAAAACGTACATCGTTTTCGGAGAACATGCGCAGGTCTTTTACATTGAAAACCAGGTTGGTGATGCGTTCGATGCCGATGCCGAATGCAAAACCTGAATAGACTTCCGGGTCGATGCCGCAGTTTTTCAGCACATTGGGATTCACCATGCCACAGCCGAGGATTTCAACCCAGCCGGTGTATTTGCAGAAGCCGCAGCCTTTACCGCCGCAAAGGTTGCATGAAATATCCATTTCGGCCGATGGCTCGGTAAACGGGAAGTAAGACGGCCTCAGCCGGATACGGGTATCGGGACTGAACATCTCTTTGGCAAAATAGAGCAGGGTCTGGCGCAGGTCGGCAAAACTTACGTTTTTATCCACATACAGCCCTTCCACCTGGTGGAAAAAACAGTGGGCTCGGGCCGAGATGGCCTCGTTGCGGTAAACCCTTCCGGGGAAGGTCATGCGGATGGGCGGCCTGGTATTTTCCATTACCCTTACCTGAACGCTCGAGGTGTGCGTGCGCAGCACCACATCCGGGTCCTTTTCAACAAAAAAGGTGTCCTGCATATCACGGGCCGGGTGTTCCGGGGCAAAGTTCAGGGCTGAGAAGTTGTGCCAGTCGTCTTCAATCTCCGGTCCTTCGGCCACGGTATAACCAATGCGCGAAAAGATGTCGAGGATGCGGTTGCGGATGATCATCAGCGGGTGGCGCGAACCGGCATCGCGGAAATTCACCGGCAGGGTAAGGTCCTGCTCCGGAGTGGAAGCAGCTTGCTGCTCTTCAAGACTTTCGCGCAGGCTGTCGATTTTCTGCTGGATGTTGCCTTTCAGTTCATTCAGCAGCACCCCCAATTCGCGGCGTTCCTCTGCAGCCACGTTTTTAAAGTCGGCGAACAAATCATTCAGGATGCCCTTTTTCCCTGAATATTTGATCCTGAACTGTTCCAGTTCATCTTTTGTTTTGGCTGTAAATAATTCAATTTCAGCCAGGTATTGATTGATTTTTTCTTTCATTCAGTTTGGTATTTGCCGTAAAGGCAGCAGTAACCGGAGGCTCATGATTTAAGGGGACCCTGCCGGGAGATAATTTACTTAATAACAGTGATTTTCATTTTCAAGTCTTTCACGGGCTTGTCACCGGGGCCGGTCTGAACGGCGGCGATTTTATCAATCACTTCAAGGCCTGAGATTACTTCGCCGAAAACGGTGTAATCATCGTCGAGGTGAGGGGTTCCGCCAACGGTTTTGTAAGCGGCGCGCCTTTCGGCGTTGATTACCCTGTTGGTTTGTTTCTGGTACATATCCAGTTGCTGATCGCTCAGTTTCTGACCCTGAACAATATAAAACTGCGAGCCGGAAGAAGCCTTTTTGGGGTTTACCTGATCGGGTTTACGGGCGGCTGCCAGCGCTCCCTTTTTATGGAAGTATTTGGAAACAAACTCTGCGGGAATGGTATAACCGGGGTCGTTCATCTTGCTTTCCTGACCGCCGCCCTGAATCATAAACCGGTTGATCACCCGGTGAAAGATGGAGCCGTTGTACCAGCCCTGCTTCACCAGTTTCAGGAAGTTGTCGCGGTGCTGCGGGGTTTCGTTGTAGAGAATGGCGGTCATATTGCCGTACTCGGTTTCAATCAGTATTTTCGTTTGTTGTTGCGAACCGGCTGCGGTCTTTGGAGCCTGGGCCATACACAGGGCAACGGAGAGCAGGGTAAATGAAACAAGTAAACTCAGTTTTTTCATGGTTGTGTTTTTTTACGGGTAATAATTTTAACGGTCATCGGGATATCCTGGAGGGGGCGGTCATTTTCGTCCCTTTTTTCCGTGGCAATGGCATCAACAACTTCCATGCCGCTGACGACTTCGCCGAAGATGGTGTATCTGCCGTCGAGGTGGGGAGCGCCGCCCACAGTGGTGTAGGCTTCACGCGCGGCCTCGGAAAGCCTGAATATTTTATCAGCTGTGAATTCCCTGTCGATCATCTGGTTCAGGGTGTCCAGCAAAAACCTGAAATGGGCGGTATCGCTTTTTGCATCGGGCGAGAAAAACTGATTTCTCAGTGTCAGATTTTCCGGCCGGTCCATGATATCAACAAATATCCGCTGTTTGGCCAGGGAGTTTTGCTCTTTTTCGAGCATATCGAGCTTTTCTGCAGTAAACACTTTTCCCTGAACGATGTAAAACTGTGAACCGGAAGAGAGGCGGGCCGGATTGACCTTATCGTCCTCACGGGCCGCAGCCAGCACCCCCCTGCGGTGGAAATGTGCAGGGGTGATTTCGGCAGGGATGCTGTAGCCGGGGCCGCCATTACCCAGTTCAATGCCCGGTGCGGCACCCTTAGAGTCGGGATCGCCGCCCTGTATCATAAAGCCATCAATTACCCGGTGAAACAGGGTACTGTCGTAAAAACCCGCGCGGGCAAGCTTCAGAAAGTTATCCCGGTGTTTGGGGGTGTCGTCGAACAGCCTCAGGGTGATGTCGCCCCTGGGGGTCGAAATCACCACCAGCGCCTCCTGCCCTGCCGGCTGTGCGGTTGTTTCAAGCGTAGCCACGAACAGCGCAAATACCAGCGAAATAAATATATAACACGACTTTTGAAGCATAATTCTTAAATCCTGGAAGATGCAAAACTACAAAAAAGTGAGGTAACTGCTGCAGCGCAATTTGTATGCCACAACCGCCAGACTATTTACTGCGGGCTTTGGTGAAGCATTCTCTGCAAAGCGGCTCATAACTCTCGGTTTCACCAAGCATCACCAGTTTTTCATCGGCAGTTTTGCGATGTGAGTAATGGGCGAGATTGCCGCACTGCATGCAGATGGCGTGCACCTTGGTCACGTATTCGGCGGTGGCCATCAGGGCAGGGATAGGCCCGAAAGGCTTTCCGGTGAAGTCCATGTCGAGGCCGGCGACAATCACCCGTATGCCACCTGCGGCCAGTTTATTGCAGACGGAGACCAGTTCATCGTCAAAAAACTGGGCTTCATCAATACCGACAACATCCACGTTATTGGCATAAATCAGAATCTGGGAAGAGGCCTGAACGGGTGTGGAGGTAATGGAATTTTCATTGTGCGAAACCACATTGGTTTCATCGTAGCGGGTATCAATGGAAGGTTTAAAAATTTCAACCTTTTGTTTAGCAATCCGTGCCCGGTTCAGCCGGCGGATCAGCTCCTCTGTTTTGCCCGAAAACATGGAGCCGCAGATGATCTCTATCCAGCCCCGGCGGTGCGATGGGTTGATGGCGCTTTCTAAAAACATTCAGTGCTTGTTCATTTTTCTATTACCTTTATCCACGCAAAACGGCATGAATCAGGGATTATGGACTTTTATGCCACCGCGTATGATTGGCGGTCGTTCACGTACAAAAATACCATGATTCGGCGTTTTACTTCCTGATTTTTTATTTTTTTACTAACATGAGCGATTTAAAGATTGAGATCAGCGACTTACTGAAAGAGCTGAATGAACGGATTGAAAAAATAAGTGCTTCAGGAGAAACGGTGTCTGCCATAGAGGCGGATATTGTACTCTCCGTTTTGCGCCGGCTTTATGTAAAAACGGAGCAGCTTAAGGATCCGCTAGTCCGTGAGGTGGTGGTGAAGGCGGAACCCGCTCAGTACCAGGTGCCGGTGCCCGAAACCCCTGTAAAAGTTCCGGAGTTTACCCCACCGGCTCCGCCGCATATTCCGGAACCGCCCCGTATGGAAGCGGAGCCTCCCATGTATCAGGCCCCGGAACAACCTGTTCCTGTTGTTCCTGCGCAACCGGTAATTGCCGTTGTGCCCCCGGCAGAAATCCATTATGTACCGGAACCGGAGCCTCCGGTCCCGGCCGCACCCACCCAACCACCCAGGCGCCCCGAAGGGATGCCCGATCTGTTTGGTACTGCCCCGGATGATAATCATAAAACCAGTGGCCCCTCGGTGAATGAACGCATCCACTCAGCGAAGAACGACCTTTCCCTTTCCGATAAAATGAGCCTGAAACCCATCACCGACCTGAAAGCCACCATCGGCATCAACGAGAAGTTTCAGTTTGTGAACGAACTCTTCGATGGCTCCACCGAAATGTACAACCAGGCCATTGCCCTGCTCAACAACTGCTCCGGCCAGGCTGAAGCCACCTCCCTGTTTGCCGGCTTGCAGCAGCGGAATGGCTGGGACCCGGAAAACCCGGTTTTCCTGAGACTGCAGGAGTATGTAACAAGGCGTTATATTATTTCAGGCTAGGCAATTATCCCGGCAAGGAACTGTAAGTGATCTTTTATGAATTAAAAATGAAAAGCGTACTTTTATTTCTGACCTGCATTTTATGCTGCCTGACTGGTCCCGGAAACGGGGCAAAAGCACAGGAGGTGGATTACGCCAGATATGTTATGGATACCCTCTCGGCTCCGGGCCTCTACGGCAGGGGTTATGTGAATTTCGGCTCCCTGCAGGCATCTCAGTTTATCACCAGGCAGCTTTACGATCATGGTGTAAGGCCATTTTCTGACAGTTATGCACAGGAGTTTTCCTTCCCGGTGAATACTTTCCCCGGCAGCATGATGCTGAACATCAGCGGCAGGGATCTGATGCCCGGTGTTGAATTTGTGATACAGGCCGACTGCCCTCCGGTGAACGGGGTATTTCAGATTATTTTACTTGATTCCGCTGATTTTGCAAATCAAAGGAAACTGGACAAGATCCTGCGTAAGGACTTGAAAAACAGTTTACTATCATTTGACAAAAGTTTGCTGAAAGGGGCAGCATCCCGACAGGCAGATTCCATGTTGCGCACCAATTACCCCGGCGCCGGGGGTTACCTGCTGGTGAATCAGGGCGAAAAGCTTATCTGGAGTGTATCTCCGGGCTTCAGGCAGCTGGAATATCCGGTTGTTGAAGTGCTGGGGGAGGCGCTTCCGCGAAAACCTGAAAATGCGGCCATCATTGTGGATGCGGAGTTTTATCCCGCTTACCGGGTGATGAATATTGCCGGTTATATCGAAGGGAAGAAATACCCGGATTCCATGCTGGTTTTCACCGCGCATTATGACCATCTGGGTATGATGGGGCGGACTGCGCGGTTTCCCGGCGCCAACGACAATGCCAGCGGGGTGGCCATGATGCTGGATCTTGCCCGCCACTTTGCCGATTCCGCTAACCGGCCTGACTACAGCCTCGCTTTTCTGGCTTTTGCCGGGGAGGAAATGGGCCTGAAAGGCTCGGAATACTTCGCTGAAAATCCGGTATTTCCATTGGAGCGGATTAAATTTCTCATCAACCTGGATATGGTAGGAACAGGTAGCCAAGGCATCACGGTAGTGAACGGAACCATTTTTCCGGAGTATTACCGGCGGATGGTGCAGATCAACGCGGATAATGAGTATATCCTGAAGGTGGCGGAACGCGGGGAAAGCTGCAACAGCGACCATTGCCCGTTTTACCGCAGGGGCGTGCCCTCCGTGTTTATATACTCGATGGGTAAGGAACACATGGAGTACCATACCCTGTACGACTTGTCGCAGCGGGTTCCCCTCTCGGAATATGAAGATATTTTCAGGTTGCTGCGCGATTTTATACTCACATTCTGAGCCTTATGTCAAAGCTTTATCTTGTGCCTACGCCCCTTGGAAACCTGGAAGATATGACCCTCCGGGCCATCCGTGTGCTGAAAGAAGTGCAGCTGATCCTCGCTGAAGATACCCGCAAAACCGGCTTATTGTTAAAGCACTTCGGCATTGAAACGCGCATGCAGTCGCACCACATGCACAACGAACACCGCACGGCCGAAAGCATCGCCGGCCGTATTGCCGGAGGAGAATCCGTGGCGCTGGTCACCGATGCCGGCACACCGGGAATTTCCGATCCCGGGTTCCTGCTGGTGAGAACCTGCATCGGCATGGGTATTGAGGTGGAAACACTCCCCGGAGCCACCGCATTTGTCCCGGCACTGGTCAACTCGGGCCTGCCCTGCGACCGCTTTTATTTTGAAGGATTTCTGCCCCATAAAAAGGGAAGGCAAACAAGAATTGCTTTCCTGGAAGCTTTGGCTTGCACTTTTATCTTGTACGAATCGCCCTTCAGGCTGGTAAAAACGCTTGAACAACTGGCCGAAGTGATGGGCGGCGACCGCAGGGCCTGCGTATCAAGGGAACTTACCAAATTTTTCGAAGAAAACCGCCGCGGGTCACTGGCAGAGCTGGCAAAACACTATACGGAAAACCCTCCCAAAGGGGAAATCGTTATTACCGTTGGTGGTAAAGATCAGGTAGATGCTGCCATAGCTGAGGAGCCGCAGGACTGATTTTCCTTTTTTACCGGTTCGCGGTAACCTTTTTGTTTTCTGTCCGTCTTAAGGTTGTTTACGTTCGTTTCCGGACAATTGCCCTTTATTTCCGGACGTTGGTATCTCACAATTGATTTTTAATCAACTAATAGTCAATTTAATGCGATTTTGGCATGAAATTGGCTAAAAGCCTGTTATCAAATATTCATTACGATGAAAATGAACATGCAGATACCATTGGTGATGGTGGTTAGCCCGGAAGGATGCAGGTCGATGTTTGCCGCTTCGGAATACCGCAGCTTCAGGGAAGAAATCAGCAGAACCATTTTTTATCCTGATTTTGCGCGCAGGAGTTACCTTGAGGGTGTGGTGAATGTTGAACTGATGACCGACAATAACGGGAATATCGTGGTGAATGAAACCAATGCCACCCATGCCGGATTGCTTGATTATGTAATGGGACGCATCCATAGCCTGATGGTATCTGACGATGAATCCATGGGAAAGCAGTTCAGGCTGATGCTGAAGTTTATGATGTATTGATGAAATAAAAGGAATGGTCCGGGCAGAATCCCCACAATTTTGCCTGTGATTATAAAAACATATCCAGGATTTGTGCCGGATATGGAATTTTTTCAATGTGTGTGTGAAAGCCCGGGTTTCCGGGCTTTTTGTTTGAAAAGCATTATGGATAACCGTTGTGAGGCAGTCCGCTCTGCAAACGGTCTGCACATAGGGCCGCCATGTATCGGATTTCAGTTTAATTTAGCAATAAAAAACCATGTTTACCTACCCCTATCCCCGTCCGGCCGTTACCGTTGATGCCATTGTGTTCCGGAAAGGCAAAACAACTTCTGAAGTGCTGCTGATCCGCAGGGGGCATCCGCCTTTTGAAGGAATGTGGGCGGCGCCTGGAGGTTTTCTGGATATGGAAGAAACGCCCGAAGAGGCGGTGGTCAGAGAACTGGAGGAGGAAACGGGCATCAGCGGTGTGGCGCTTTTTCAGTTTCACACCTATGGCGCCCTGAACCGCGATCCCCGTCACCGGACAATATCCATTGCCTACGCGGGTATGCTAGGGGATGGGGACAAGCAGGCAGAGGCAGGCGATGATGCGGCAGCCGCGGAATGGCATCCGGTCAGTGAGCTTCCGCTCCTGGCTTTCGATCACGATGAAGTTGTGGCAGACGCGATTGCCTTTGCCCGGGGAAGGGGATGGTTTTAGGTTCTCCTTACTTCAGCTCGGCAAGTATGGCTTTTACGATGTTTTCAGCACCGTTGGCAATATCCACAATGCTGGCATCGAGCATATAGCAGGGGGTGGTAAACACCGGGCGGTGCGGGTCGCGCACCACTTCTCCGTGGCCGGTATTCACGTGTGTGGCTCCGGCTTTTTCAACGCCGGCGGCTGTTGCAGGATCATTGCCTATGGTAATTTCAACATTTCCAAGTACCTTGGCCAGCAATACCGGTGAAATGCACAGGGCACCTATGGGTTTTTTCATGGAAGTCATTTCCCGGATTACTTTTTCCACATCGGGGTTTACCTTGCAGGCGGGGCCGTCGAACGCCCAGGTGCAGAGGTTTTTGGCCACCCCGAATCCCCCCGGGAAAAGCAGGGCGTCAAATTCCCTGACATTGAGCTGTTTCAGGTCCCTGATCTTTCCGCGGGCAATACGGGCGGCTTCCACCAGTACATTGCGGGTTTCGTTCATCTCCTTTCCCGTAAGGTGATTGATCACATGGTGCTGGGGAATGTCAGGCGCAAATATTTCATAATCAGCGCCATGCTTTTTGATAGCCAGCAGGCTTAAGGTGGCTTCGTGAATCTCGGCGCCGTCGAAGACGCCATTTCCGGCAAGGACTACGGCAAATTTTTTCATGTTACAATGGGTTTATGATGTACAACAATGATCGTATGTGTAAGGTTGAAAACCCTTTCCGTGAAGCGGGATTCCCGGGCCGGGTCAGGGGTTATTCAAATTCAAAAATAAGCATTCCGGA
>JABNAD010000648.1_pt1 | contig 17893 bp, 19 predicted proteins | sample 7240381 | NCBI WGS metagenome assembly JABNAD01 (sample SAMN11332834, study PRJNA596920) | anaerobic digester metagenome | biome: digested sludge; isolation source: digested sewage sludge-derived enrichment culture grown on H2/CO2 | place: Germany: Goettingen
CTCCGTGTAAACAGGGAAAATCATAATCCCACATAAAAAGTGATTGAGCCTTTTTTTTTACGCAACTAAATCAGTGCCTGCGGGTCAAAAAACCATTGGGTTGAGTGGATACTTTAGATAATGGGGCTGTTTTAGAGGGTTGAGAAGACGGTTTTGATTTATAAGATTTAAGTCAATTTTGATTCAGGGAAAGCACAGTTGAAAATCGGAAATGAGGATAGAAACATAATCAAATGGTAGTAAAATAGACTAAACATCATAGGAGGTTGCTGCGAATATGATTGTTAGGCGAATCGTGTTTATTTGCCAGTAACCCACTGGATTTCGAAGTCCAAGCAGGCCTGGTCAGCACGTTTTAATGGTATTATGGAAATATATAAAAAATCTCCTGACTGTAATTCATCTTTTTCAAGAACACGCTGCCTGGTCAGGCTGATTAGGATGATAATATAATCACAAAGCTCTGAGCAGGTTTTAAAGAGTTTTCTTTTACTGAATGTTATAAGATCTGGAGAGGTGCTCGCCATATCAACGAATTTCATTAACTGAGCAGTTAATCCGTCCATGCTTATATTGATTGAGGATTCCCAAGGATCGTTCGTTAGCCTTAGTGAATATGCCGTCAATCGATCGCGGAGCCTTGCTTTAATTTCTGAGTCGCCAGGGTAATAAACTGAAATATCCATACTGATACCCCCTTGTTAGTACCATATGTTAGCTCTGTAATCGAACAGTATCAAGCAATTTATCCATGAATTCAGACCGCGTTTGAAGGGAAGGCGATATGGTTTTGAAAAAGAATGACCAAGTGCGAGAAATCCTATTGAAGCCAATTGATTGTGACAAAAGCCAATCGAAAGTATATTTATCAGAGAATAGGGTAATATCGGGCCAGACATATTATTCTTCAGCGGATGCTGATATGTCAGACTTCGCAATAGGTTTTTATGAAATAATCTATAAAGATGTCTTGAAAGGGAAGCCCGTCTTAGGGCAAAAGGGGTCCCTGAAGAATTCCGAGTTTGCTGGTGATACCATGAACAGTTTTAATACAATTGCGAATTGTACTCCGGGAGCAGGGAAATCCAGTCGTCAACGTACAGAAAAAGAAGAATGGCCAGAGTATTTGAGGGGCTACCAAACTCAATATCATTGTCTGGCGAACTTCTGGATCCTGCCAATGGAAATCGGTAGAACGACAAAAGGAAAATTGAATAAATCAATTAAGCCAATTAGCGATTATATGGATCGCTATTTACAGTTAGTAAAGTCAGAAGTCAGCTACAACGATCGAGACAGGGAGTATTTCAAATCCTTCAGTGGGTGGAATGATTTCGTCAGTAAGCATTTCCTGAATGGCTATTTGGACAATAACCAACAGATTGAGTTATATAGTTATTTCGACGAAAAAGGACATCCTAATTTCATTACAAGTGCCTTGCAAAAAATCGAACAAAGAGCTACTTGCATAGCTGAGTCTGAGTATGCGAATGAATTGTGGGAGTATTTTGATGAGTTGAAGCTCTTTTATTGAGATCAATTCTGCATCATCACGTATCTATTTTTCTGAAAGTATTCCAATTGCAGATAAGGATAATGAGGCCGGATCGAGGGGTTAAGTGGACAAAATGGATGTTCATGTTTGTTATAAGTAACCATAAAGGAGTAGTTAGCGATGGATCTTTCAATAACTGCTAATCTTCCTACTAATGTCGACTTATACGTTTTTATTAATAACTCAAAATACGATATTAGTAATGACAATAAGGTACTACAATTTAGTATTCGCGATGTTCCTGGATGACGATATGGAATATTTCACAACAAATTGCAAGCGCGACGCATTGGACGAGATCAGACCGGTCATCCGCGATTGGCTTCGTTCTATTCGCAGTATGACCTCTGCGCAGGCCCACGACTGGATCTTGGAGAGCTGTCCAGAGCGGGCGACCGCTGAACGTTCGGTCAGCCGTTATGTTCCGTACCTCAGATTGGATTGCGGAAATCCCAAATCAGGTACCGGCATGGACTACGAAGCAATGGACGAACGGCCAATGGGTCATCCGACGCAACTGGACTTCGGTGTCAAATTTATCGTATTATACAAATTTCGAAAGTAGGTATCTGACCATGTTTATTGCCCTGACTTTATTTTTTGCGACATATGTCCTGATGATAGCCCTACCCAAATACCGTGCGTATGTCGCATTCGCTTCGGCGCTCATTTTCGTCGTTTCAGGCCTGCTGCCGGCACGATTGGCGCTGCAGGCCATCGACTGGAATGTCATCCTCATGATTGCGGGTACGATGGGAATTGTAGATTTGTTCATCGAATCAAAAATGCCTGCTCGGTTGGCGGATCTCATCATCAAGAAAGTCCCGGATATCAAATGGTCCATCATTGCATTGTCCCTTTTTTCAGGAATTGTTTCCGCATTCGTTGACAATGTTGCAACGGTCCTGATTGTTGCACCAGTGGCAGTGACTATCGCGAAGAAACTCAACATCAGCCCCGTTCCGAGTGTGATTGCCATCGCCATCGCTTCCAATCTGGAGGGTGCTGCGACCCTGGTGGGTGATACGACATCGATCCTGCTGGGCAGTTACGTGGACATGGACTTCCTTGACTTTTTCTGGATGCAGGGACGCCCGGGCATGTTCTGGATCGTCCAGCTTGGACTGGGGGCAGCGACCCTTGTCCTCCTGTTTAAGTTCCGCACTTATCGTCAGAAGGTCGACATTGAAAGAATCACACCAGTCGAAGATTTTTTCCCAACTTACCTGCTCATCAGCACAATCGTTCTCCTGATCGTGGCGTCATTTTTCCCAGACAAACCTCATATCACCAATGGCCTGATCTGTATGGGGCTGACATTTGTCGGTGTGATTTATGAGATGATCCATCAAAAACGGACGGATGTATTCTCCCGGACTTTCCTGAGTCTGGACTATTTCACCCTCCTGCTGCTGGCGTCCCTGTTTGTTGTGATCGCAGGCATCAGTGAAGCCGGTGTCATCGATGCGATCGCTGAAAGCTTCGTCAGTATCGGTGGAAATTCAGTTTTCCTGATGTACAGCATGCTCTTGTGGTTCTCCGTTCTCCTGTCCGCCTTTATCGACAACATCCCCTATGTCGCGACCATGCTGCCGGTCGTGAGCAGCATCGCTGTTTTCATGGGTGTCAATCCAAACCTTTACTATTTTGGGCTGCTTGCCGGAGCAACTCTGGGCGGCAATCTGACCCCGATCGGCGCTTCTGCCAACATCATGGCCATCGGGATCCTGCGAAAGAATGGATATGAAGTCAAAAGCAGTGATTTTATGAAAATCAGTGTTCCGTATACTCTGGCTGCCGTCACTGTGGCTTATGTTATTATCTGGCTGCTCTGGGGTATCCGCGCTTGAAGGCAATAAGGAGGATTTCATGATGAGAAAAAGAACGATTATATGCATCAGTCGTCAATATGGCAGTGGAGGGAGGATAACAGGGGAGAGGCTGTCCGAACTGCTCGGAATTCCATGTTACGATAAGGAACTGCTGACACGGACAGCCATGGAACATGGCGTACAGGAAGAAACCATCGCTACCAGTGATGAGAAAGCAGCTACCTGGAAATCGATGGGGTTTCCCAGGGGCATTCGGAATCCTTACAAGATTCCGCTTGAACTCGATTCTCATTATGCCATTAACGACACTGTCTTCCAGATGCTAACTGAGACGATTCAGAATCTGGCCAGGGAAGGGTCGTGCATCATCATTGGGAGGGCAGCAAAGGAAGTGCTGAAGGACGATCCCGATATGATTTCAGTCTTTATCCATGCTGATTTGGAAAGTCGAATCAATAGCATCATGGACCGTGAGCAGGTTGACGAAAAGCATGCCCGACACATGATTCAGGAGATTGACAAAAGGCGCGCAAAGTTTAACAACACGTATCTGAAGGACCAATGGACCGCTTGTACATCCTATGATTTGTCGATTTCAACCTCACGTTTCGGGATTGAAGGGGCTGTCAAGGCTATTATGAGCTTGCTGGAGGCAGACAAGCATTGTCAATCGGATCCCGCGGATGGATAGGCGGCGCCAGGTTACCGCATAGGAGGAACAACCGGCAGGAGCGGTCGGACAGTCGACAGCCTTCATGTTAATGTCGTATACCAAGGTAACCGTGGAAAAGGGGCTCTTGAAAGTCAGGATCGACCATGAGATACCGGATGTTGTCAAAGTCAACCACTACCTGAAAAATATGGAGGATCTCCCGGCTGTGGATGAAGTCTATGCCACCTTCTTCCCGGCGGGAACGCCTGCCCGTCGAACAGTCGGTGTTTTTAGCTTTGCCGGGCGATGCTCTAATTCAGATTGTTGCCGTTGCCGGAAACACGGAAGGTACACCTCCCACCGCCTTGCAGCGGCCTCGGAACAGGCATCGGGGTCGACCGCCGGTGAGCTGACCAGCCTTTTGTAACCATAGCTCAAGGCTGAAGTCCCGCATCAAAATTACCGATAAATCCTGGAAACCATTAAGAATACTGGCTTCCAGGATTTATTTTGCTCGAAATATCACTTGCGATGCAGTCGTCTGGTAGGATAAACGCATCATCTGACAAGTGACCATAAACGCAGCAAGAGGTTCATTAGTCCTTGCAGGCCAATGGACCTCTTGCTGCGTTGCATTGATTCTTGGGCGAACTTTCCCGCTAATTTTGAGTTTACTTCCATATCCCTATTTATTATATGTATATGAAAGTTCTAAAGCGTTCTTTAGAACTTTATCATCAAAGGAATTCAGTGACAAGGCCATTTTATTGCGATTGCTCAAATTGGTGAATGCCTGCTGATCAACGGTGGTGTTGTCACCTTCATGGAACGCCAAAACCAGATGCCAGTGCAGCTGGTTTTGGCATGCTTGTGGAATTCAAGACAATCCGCAGATGATAGTCCATCGCGCAACATCGATACACAGGACCTATGGGAAAAACATCGAGATTTCCCCTTTGTTTCCATGGAAAACTGCTGGATGGTCGGCCTCCCTCGCGTTGGTCTTCAAGCGTTGTACCTACGCTCAGTTATGTTCAGAAGCTGAGCTGTTTGCTGAGGGGCCGGTTTCGATTAGGGATTTCATCTGGAATGATGAAGCTCTTGGCTTCCTTGATGACATATTGATTTTCACCCATTAAAGTATAATTTTGAAGGTGACATAATCACAGCACACATACAAGGTGACATTTTCACAGATCATCAACAAAGATGCCAGTTGCAGTGGTCAGAGCGCAGTCTATCCGTTATACTGGAAAGAACATGTTAACAAAAGAGGTGGAATAATGAGGATCAATCAAGTGGGCATCGTCGGTGCTGGAGCGTTAGGACTGCTCCTTGGAGAACGTCTGGTGAAAACATTGGGGCCGGAAGGAGTTCAGTTCATAGCGGATGAATCGCGGTGCCGGCGTTATGAGCAAACTGGATTTCAGGTCAACGGCCAGGCCCTTCGTATCCCTTGTGTCTCCGCACCCCGGGGCAAGTACCTGGACCTGATCCTGTTTGCAGTAAAAAGCTACGATCTGCCGTCCGCTTTGGAGCTGGTCCGACCCTTTGTAGGACCGGAGACCATTCTGATGTCCCTGCTGAACGGCATCAGCAGTGAGGAGATCATCGGCGAGGCGCTGGGAGCGGAGAAAGTGCTTTACACGGTCGGACAGGGAATGGATGCTACCCGGGTGGGTCAAACTCTGAACTATACTGTGCCAGGGTTCTGGCGCCTGGGTGAAGCCGACGGAACTGAGAGTGAACGGTTGCAGGCTGTAGTGGCTCTTTATGACCAGGCGGGCATTGCCTTTGAAGTCTGCCCGGATATCCGATATCAGCTTTGGAGCAAGCTCATGCTCAATACGGGAGTGAATCAGACACTGGCTGTTCTGGGCGGATCCTATCGGGTAATTCACGAAAATCAAAACGACTCCCGCCGAATCATGCGTCAGGCAATGGAAGAAGTACGAAAGCTGGCTGCCCTGGAAGGGGTGACAATCCCGGAAGCTGAGATAGACGTCTGGTTCAGGATCGTCGATAGTCTGGGGCCGGATCAACAACCCTCCATGCTTCAGGATGTGGAAGCCGGTCGCCAGACGGAAGTGGAACTGTTTGCCGGAACCATCCGCCGCCTGGGGGCACGCCATGGAGTGGCAACTCCGATTAATGATTGGTTCTATGAGGAAATCCTGAAAAAATCCCCGCCCCACTCGGAAGGATTCGGATCCCGGGGGCTGACAGACTGAAGTACAGAAACGGCCATTCACTAGTGACGGATGGCCTTTTCTGTGCATGACTGCTACCTCAAAGATGTTGTTAGTCCGAGGGTTTTACGCTTTTGGGTTTTCAGATTCACCAAAGTGAAATTGGTATGGGGTGGATCTCCAGTAGTGGAGGCTGAACCACCGTGGGGACCTGGCCAATATATTCGGCGGCGCTTTTCAGGTCGTTGATTCTGTAATGTTCACGACCAGCCCGATAGAGCATCGCTTCTTACACGGTCAAGAATGGTAGCTCCATCGTCACTTATTTGAGCATCGATAGATGATCTCGATAGTATTGGGGCTGTGCTCGCGAATTGTTCTCAGGTATTCTTTCCATTGGACAGATCCTCTTCCTCCATGAAGAGTCGATGGGGAGGTAAGTATCTATCAAATCTCTTCATCGGACGGAACGAGGCAACATGACATTAACACTCAAGGCGTCGTTTTTGAGGAGCTTTAAGACCCAATCCATCCGAAAGCTCTTTGACGTCATGACAAAGGGATCTGGAAATGGCAGGACCCAGCCTTAAGACTTTCTGATCACGACTGCTGAAAATGACATCAATAGAATTTTTATGAGAATCATCAAAAATCTCTGGAGATCATGATGGAAGAGGGTATAATTGAACATTCTATCCTGTTTTCTACGTAATTGACTAATCTGATGGCTGAACCGATCTTAAAGTCCAAAGTCAGGCCTTGATTGCTTATAACAGAGAGGTCATACAACATACTTCGGCATTTCACCAAGATTATCAACATTCAAATGATATTTTTCAAGATCAAGCACGCAGGAATTAATGACAGGTTCACTGACGTAGGAAATCCTTTCTCAAAAAAATCGGAGGTGGAGCTCAATTTTTTTTTCGGAAAGAGTGATTTATTGATTGGAGTACTCAGATTGAGGTAGTGGTAATCAAATCTTGAGGACATAACTCCTGGCGGAACAAAATCAGATTATCAAACACAACCAGTCGTAGTTATACGCAAACATTACACTTGTCTATGTAAATCTAGAAGCTGGATCTCAACTGCAGTCCCGAATTTTTTCTTACTTTTTATGTTTACTTCAGCCTCTTTTCCAAACAGGATCTTGAATCTTCTGTAGGAGTTCCGGATACCTACCTGTTCGCTGCCTTCGCGGTATTCATCCCGAAGGAGCTCGTCCAGATGAGATAATTCATTGGGGGTCATTCCGATGCCATTGTCGGTGATTTCAATTCTTATTCTTTCTTTCTGCCTAAAACAGGTGACTTGGACGGTTCCCCCTTTTTCTTTGGGAAGAATTCCGTGTTCCAATGCATTTTCGACGAAGGGCTGGAGGGAAAAGAAGGGGATTTCCACACCCAGGGTGGAAGGATCGACTTTGATTTGGTAATTTAGTCTGCCTGAAAAGCGCTGTTTCTGAATGGACAGGTAATTGTTGATATACTCCAGCTCAGTGCCCAAGGAGATAGTGGCGTTGCTATCATAGAGACTGTAGCGAAGCATTTTCGAAAATGAATCCACCATGGTTTTTGCCGTGTCATTTTCATTCATGCTGATGAGCCGCGACACGGAGTTCAGCACATTGAACATAAAATGGGGTGTAACTTGTTTCTGCAGGGCATCCAGTTCCGCAAGTTTAATCCGGTGCTCCATTTCAAGCTGCTTTTTTTCATATTCCAGTCGGAATCTTTCCTGTTCAGCCAATCGCTCCTGGAGCTTATTAAACATTACGGTCTGTACAATATAGTTTGCGATGTTCTGTAAGGAGACTGCAGTGGCTTGGATTTCTTCCCGGGTCAGGGTTTTGATCGATTTTAGAAACTCAGAAGCCTCTTTGGTTTTAAGCCATTCAAATTCTTGTCCCACGTTGTCTTTAGGGAATTCGTTCAGATCCGAACAGCGTACCTGACCTGCGGTAATAGCTCCGATGTATTCACCTTCAAAAGTCAGTGGAATTTCAATATTCACCAACCCGGCATGACAGATGTATATGCTGGGTTTCTTACTTTCCAGCGCAATCTCGATGGCCTGTCGATTGGTATTGGCACAGTAGGCGGCACCTTCCGGCGATTTGTTGATTTCCTGGCATAGTCGGGAAAAATTACTGCCTGAACCCAGGTGATTTCCATTCAGATCTACAAAGACCACTCCAAAGCCGGTGGAAAGGGCAAAGGATTCCTGAAACTGGTGAATAAAATCTTCCGTTAGTATATCTTGCAATGTTACGTTCATTTAATCAGTTTCCTTTCGATATTGGGAGGGCCGGTTTCCGGTATATTGCTTAAAGACCCGATTGAAATGAGAGACATTTGGATATCCAGATTCTTTTGCGATCTCGTGGATGGACAGGGTGGAGTGTGTCAAAAGGTTCAGGGCATGCTCCATCCTGAGTCTGCGCAGAAACTCAATAATAGTTATTTTCTGGTCGGAATGAAACCGCCGGGAGATATGATTTGGACTGAAATGGAATTTCTCAGCCAGTTCCTCGAGTGTAATGGCTTCCCGGAAGTGGTCTTTCAGATAATGTTCAATATATCTCGTAAGATTTGATCCGGCCAATGAAGCAGCCTTGGCCTGCAGTTTTATAAAGGCCAGAAAATCACCTACGCTAACCAACAGCTCTGCCTTATTCCGGGCTTTAAGTAATTGATCAAAGTAGCGATTGGCATTTTGGGCAATGGATTCACCGGGGACCATCTGATCCAGCTTTTTCAAAACAGAAAAGAAGGTATTGATGAGAAATAGATGATACTGTTCGACCTTGATGGACGTATAATCCAGGGATTTCAGGAGTGAAGCACAGCCTTCATCCAGTAATTCCAAATCGCAGAGTTTCAGGGCATTCATGATGGCATCCGCCTCTTGGTAAGGGTAAATGCTGAAGTCAGGATTCAGGATTTGCGGCGTGGAAGAGACGAGGGAGGCAGCTTTCAGTTTTCGGATTCCCTGATCCAGAGCCTGAATGATTTCCTGTTCCGTGGAGGGTTTCAGAAGATAGCCATCGAGATCATACTGCAATGCTTTTTTTGCGAAATCAAATTCTGAATAAGCACTGTTCATGACTATTACAGTGTGTTCCGAATGTTTTTTAATAATCCGTGAAGCTTCCAGGCCGTCGATAATGGGAATCTTAATATCCATAATGATGATATCAGGAACAAGGGATTGAGCGCACTCAATGGCTTGTTTCCCGTTCTGTGCTTCTCCGACAACGACATACTCAAACGGATATTTCGATAAAATCTGATTAATATATTTACGTTCAATCTGCTCATCATCCACGATGAGTACGGAATATGCCATGAGATCCATCTCCTTCGTACATTTACTCCTTTATGTTATCACGGAAGTTTTCAGTCCAACTTTGCATTTTTCATCAGATAATTGCCGATTTCCATACAGAACGACAGAAATTCAGAAAATGTCGGTAACCGGTTTCAATGGCATTCATGTTACCATCTATTTGAAAAACTTAGAACTGGAGGAGAATTCATGCGAGTAAACGACCGACACAGATCATTCTATTACGAACTGGACAACGATATGGGTGAGGTTCACATCGTCCCGGAGAAAACAGCGCTTTTAATCATTGACATGCAGAATGTGTTCGTAAAACGCCCGATCATTCAGCAACCCACCGAGATCGATGAGAAGAGAGCAGCAATGTGGGAACCTTTCTACCAGATTATCGATACAGTTACCATTCCTAATAACATCAGAATCCTCAAGGCTTTCCGTGAAAAAGGCATCGAAGTTGCCTATGCCATGATTGAAAGTCAGAAACGCAGCGGCAGTGATCGCTCCCTGGTTCAGAAAGCCACCGGCTTTAATGAACTGCTTCTGCCCAAGGGTTCGGAAGCATCCCGTATCATCCCGGAGCTGGCACCACTGGAAGATGAAATTGTAGTGAAAAAAACAACGGACAGTGCCATCACCGGAACCACACTTCGACTGATGCTTCGGAATATGGGCATTGATTCTGTCGTCGTAACTGGAGTTTTCCTGGATCAGTGTGTATCCGGCACCGTAAGAGCCCTTGCGGACGAAAGTTTCCATGTCTGGCTCATTGAAGATGCAACCCGGGCTGCTACTGATGAAATTCAAAAAAATGAATTGGAAATCCTCAATAACATTTACTGCCACGTGATTAATACCAATGAATTAATGCAAGCAATTGAATACTAGGAGGGATCAGATATGCCGGATCAGAAATTAAAAAGGAATTTGTCGTTTGTTTCAATGATCGCCATTGCCTCAGGCGCCGTAATCGGCGGCTGGCTGGCAGAAGCTCCCTACTGGTTTTCCATCACCGGATCGGGAGCAGCCCTGATTTTCCCAATCCTTGCAATTCTGCTGGTACCTGTGGGACTGGCGTTTGCTGAACTGGTGGCTATGCTGCCATACTCCTCTGCGGTGGATATCTGGACCACCAATGCCTTCGGGCATAAGGGAGGCTGGGCCGCCCAGTGGCTAATGTTCCTGGTTCAGGTGGTTGAACCCCCCATGATGGCTTTTATATTCATTACAGCCTTGAATTATTTCATTCCCGTGCCACCCTCCATGATGGTTTGGGTAGCCATCGGAATCGTTGTTTTATGGTATATTCTCTCTAACTTTAACATTGGATTGACAGGCAGTCTTGCTACTATCTTCTTCTTTACTATGGTCATAATCTCACTCATCGTATCAGGTAGCTTCTTCTTCAGTGGCAACTGGTCCGCTGCAAACCTTACGGCAGGCGGAGGGATGTTTCCAAAAGGTTTTAACGGAGTCTTCATTGCTTTCGCAGTTTTTTCATTGAAATTCATCGGCTTTGAAATGACCCCGACTATGATTGAAGAAACGAATTTCCCAGCCCATAAAATGTGGAAGATCATTCTATCAGCCCTTTTTGTTCCGGCGCTGCTGTATTTCTTCGTAGTCATCGCAATGGGCGGGATGGCCCCTTGGCAAGAGCTTTCTGCCATGAATATGCCAGAGCCCGAACTGATTGCTAAATACGGATTGCCAAAAATCCTCGCCATCGCAGCCATAGTATCAGGTATCCTTCATGCCTTGACCACCCTCATGGGCTTTTGGGTATCCTCCGCCAGAGTGCTATATGGAGCCGCTCAGCTGAATCAGCTGCCCCGCGCCTTCATGAAGCTTAATAAGTATGGACAACCCTATTTGGCTAACCTGGTTGTTCTGGCATTCTCAATATTCTTCTGCCTGTTTACAGGAGATAACTGGGTTCAGTACGTCTATGCCGTTTCATGCATTGCAGCCGGACTGGTATATTTTGTCTGCTGTCTGGACGCCATGGTACTGCGTCGGAAGTTCCCTGAATGGGAGAGACCCTACAAGGCACCCGGAGGAAATGCTCTCCTCATCTTGGGTATGGCTGTTTCCGTCTGGATTATCATCGGCTCGATGCTGGAAATGCCCTTCGGCGGATATGTGTCCCTGGCGATCTACTGTCTCATAGGAGTGCTGATCTACTGGTTTATGGCTATTCATCGAAAGAATCATCCCAAAGAGCTTCAGCTTATCACATTAACCCCAAAAGACATCGAGCAGTATTAATTAATAGTGCGGTAATAGTCAAGTCTCAAAATTACATGAACCGGGATGCTTCATAAAATGCAGGCATCCCGGCTTTTCCGTAATACGACTGGGAGCATGTCAGGCAGACTGGTTCGAGGAGGTAAACAGTAAGCTGCTTTGATCAAAAATCAAATAATTGATACTACCGTACCTAGTAATTAGATTGACCGTGTAAATCATATTTTTTTGATTGTTCCAATAGAAAATGGACTATCGAAATTCGACTGGGAATCTCGGTAATCCATATTTCTTCGAAAAATCTATTGACAGACCACCTGGAATGTTTTCTTTCCTAATGAGTGAAAGGTCTGATAAGAGAAATCATGCATTCATGAAGCCAAGGTGAGCTAGTACTGAAACAGTGACCATTTGTTATTTAGCCAGCTCTGTAATTTTAAGGACGGTATTATCAATAGAATTTGTAATACTATCATTCATGATCACTAGCGCTCCCCACTGGTCACCCAAGATTCTATATTCCTTAGTATTTTGCAATCCCAGGAATAACAGAAATTTCTTGCTGGTTTCCAGATTGAATTGGTCTTTCAGACTGTATTTGATAAGTTGTTGACCAACCGACTGGCCGTCCTTTTGGAAAGACGGAACTTCTTTCGAACCGACATTTTTTAACCCAGCTGCTACCCATTGATTTAGCGATGCTTTCGACATGTACTCTGCGACAGTAGTTGTCCCGCCAGCTGCAAATACTCCAACTCTCTTTTCATCATACGTTCCTTTCAAAACATCATCAATAAAAAATTCATAATAGGTAACTACGGAAGGTTCCCCTCCTTCGTTTACTACCATGGATCTGGAGTTCGGTGCAAACTTACCGTTACCACCAGGGTGCTGTGATTGAATAATTCTTTTGAATGCAGATAAACATAATCATAGTAGCCTGCGATTTCTTTAAATACCACTACTGAAGAAGGCGCCGTAATGAATCCTGTACTTGCAATACCATTATTTGAACACCCAGTGACACCTATAATAAAAAAAGCAATTGAAGCATTTTTTTTCTTTTCATAAAATCACTCCCCTTTGTTTGTAACAGATGTAATTGAATGCTTAATATATTTTGGAAGCTTCACTAAAATACCACGATTCTTTAAAATAATCGTAAGATCATTTCATAAATAATTCAACAAAGAAATGTTGATGGAAGAAAATTAACAAAATGTAATGATTGGTGAAAAATGTAATCCTGATCATCGACACCTTTGCCATTCAGGTGCCTGACCACTGATTACATTTGGTCAACTTTGAGTTGCGTAAAATTTCTTGGAGTTAAGAGTTGAGAGGATAACTGGGTTTACGAACGACCTTTTCATGGACGATCAGCAAACGCAGTTTTCCGAGTAGGGGCGGTTGTATAAAGGTTTGAAAGCGCTTCTGAATAAGTTGACTTTTGATATTGGGATCCGTTTGGAGTGTATTCTGTTTGTGTAAAAAGGCTTCTGTTTCAATGAAATTTAGGCAAAACGTTGAATGAAGATGTTGGCTTTAACCATATGGCTGCGATTGTAACCATTATGTTACTAAATAATAAGTTTTAAAGTTTAATATTCAGATAACCGATGAAACAATTATGAAAGAGCATAGTTCATGAAATACCATGTGGTTTAATTAAAGATGAAACAGAACGGACAGAAATCGAACGGAATTTCCTTTGGGTTACAAGATCCACTGGCTGAAAAGGGGAGAAGAATGAAAAGCAGAATGCTCGCATCAGGACTAGCCATTGCGATGGTACTCGGGAGTACAGGCTGTGGCATCAGTTTTTACTATCCTGGAAAACAAGTCTCCGCCAGTGCTCAGAGTGGGGCTGTGCATCAAACAGAGTCCTTAAGCACTCCGGAATTTCACCCAGCCATGGAGGTTGTTGAAAAATACTTTAAGTATTCGGATGAAAAAAACGAAAAAGGTGTTTTGTCTACTCTCACTGATCGTTGGAACGCTCCTAACATAGTCTGGGAGCTGGGTAATTTGGAGTATATAGATCTCAACTTCATTGAAGAGGAAACGGATCAAAAACAGTACGAGAGTTACTTAAAAAATGGCAGAGGCAGCATCAATGGCACAACCATGGAGAACCTCATAGTGTTTAAGGTAATGTACGAAGTAGAGTATAAGAATGACTACGTAAGTTCTCAAGAGAGTGGAATGTATGAATGGTGGTTCTTCCTAATTAGAAAAGATGAAAACTCCCCGTGGCTCATTGATGATATGGGAGTCTGACAGCCTCCTTCATCTGATGATCTTTCAATCGGGAACCAGGGGATCGAAGAACAGCGGTTGCTGGTATTATTTTCGTTCCCTTGACTACTGAGATGAAGAGAGATTTTTAATAACGTGGGATATCAATGGCTGTGGCAGTGGTCCAAAATATAATTCTGAAACAGCTTGTTTGATTGATACTGGATCTCAAAACTCCTGTTGTCGGTGGGACCGCTTAATACGGGAGTGATAAAGGACAAGTGATTTTATACCAATTGATTCTGACCGACATTCATCCCCAATAATATGAACCGGAGGACGATGGCTTTGAAGAAAGTAACTGGAGTTTTCGTTGGATTACTGATTGTCTCGGCTGGGATCAATGCCTGGAAACTCATTCCGCCTTACCTGGCTGACTTTTCGGTAAAGTCAAAGATAGTTACATCCATTGTTGAAGTGAATGATCAATTTCTTGGTACGGATATTCTTGTGCCTGAGTTTGTGCCCTTTGAGAAGGATCCCTATGCCTATGTTTCAGTTCCGGAATACACACTGGTCAGGAGCCGGCAAAAGGGCGACTGGGACGGGTATGTCATATCGATCACACCAACAAAGTTATCAAACTCTCATTATTATCAACTGATGATATCGGCTCAGACCACGGATCAATTCTCTGACAGGGAACTGACCTGGGAATTACGTGACGTCAGCCATTATTATAGGCAAACGCAAAACGTTACTCCGGGAAGGTACACGAAGGTTTTGGGAACATTTCAGAAAGGACCGGTATATTATGAAGTCTCTGGTGAGATGACGGGGAAAATTGATGAGGAGCTCAAAACAGCCGCAATCGCTGAATTGCAGCTAATTATCGATCAAATGGATCCCGTCACCAGCGTGGTGAAAGAGAACTCTCCATAAATGATAAGTACTGAGTGTTCGGAACTTATCTACGCGCGTCATTACTAGAATAACGACCTCCCTCTCAATGAAGAAACCACCTGCTAAAGGCTCACGGGAGTCTTTCTGCAGGTGGTTTCTTTGCATGAGAAGCAGTGATTTATTATGCCTGCTGAAGGTCTTTCATCCGGCGTTTGCTGGTCGGATCGGAGTTGCGCAGATCCCGGATCATGCCAATCATTCCGAGGAATGCAAAGAACAGACCCATGCCAAGATCAAGGATAGAACCCTTCAGGAATTCAATGTCGGTATAGGCTGCGGTCAGCATCAGCGGAATGTCGCGAAGAGTGGCTTCGGCAATTTCCCCATCATTGATCATCGTTCCCAGAATCAGGACATCACTGAGCACATTGCCAAGAATGACACCGAACACTGAGGTGATGATGACAATCGCGATTTTTCCTTTGCCATAGCGGCCTCCTGCCAGGTCATAACCCTTCTGAGCCAGAAATCCAATGACAAAGCCGAGCATGGAGACAAAGAATCCGAAAAAGAGAGCTACGGCCCAGGGGATGGCACCCAGAATGGCACCGGCCAAAGCTCCAAGAAAGCCCCGGCCATAGCTGCCGGTGTCTTCTGAGATGAATTGCTCGACCAGGTTGGCAGACTGCATTTCCGCCGCAGATGAACAGCCTGGATGGACGTGGTGTGCCACCACCTCATCCAGTTTCCAGGGATCGGAGGGGCTGATGGAAGATCCGCATAACGGACAATACCCACTGCCAGTAAAACCATAGGATTTCAGCTGGGGCAGGATCCAGTTCAGAGCATCACGGAACTTATTCATGGTACCCGGATTATCGTGAAAGTTCACGACGACCGCGTCATCATGAATATTCAGTGCATTGATTCGGAAATCTTTTAACAGCGAATCATCGTCCGGCAGGCTCGCCAGGAATGCACCAACCTGCTCAGTGTCAGGGGACTTGGTTGAGATACCAAGTAGCTTGTAGCCCATTCCTTCGGAAAACGTCACATTAAATCCAAGATATTCGCCATAGGCAATACCCTGATCGGTTTTTAAACCGAGTTCTTTTGCCAGCTTTTTTAAACCAGTTCCTACCATCAGTAACCTCACATAAAATAATTTCGATGTTCTCGATCAATTCCAATCAATCCAGCGACTCATTGTGTTTTTATGTGTATATTATAACTGAAAATAAGCTTAATAAGTCTGATGAAATCCAATTATCATTTTTTCTTCCTCATTAAACTGAAACGATAATAATTACGGAAGTTCAGGTTCTGATCCCCGAGCACCACTGTGTACGGGAATAAGCTGTCCGTTTCTGCAGAATATTTCCTAACAATGAATTTATAATAGTGATAGAATGTTGGAGGAATCAGAGAACGATAGTAGGATGAGAATTATGCTGGGAAATTGTGGGAGGAATTCATTTGAACATCTTTAACCTTTTCGACGAGCATGTGCCTGCATGTGCTGAAATGATGTGCGATGTATACAATAACGAAATGTTGCAATGCCATTGGGACCTGGAAACCGCCTCTGAGTATCTGATGGATCTGGTGGAGTCGAAGAAGTTTGTCGGCTTTGTGATCGAGGATCAGAATGAAATTGTGGGCGCGATGTTTTGTAAGGAAAAGATCTGGTGGAATGCTAGTGAGCTGTATATTGAAGAGATGTTTGTCACTCCAAAACTGCAGCGGCAGGGGATTGGAACCATGCTGATCCAGGAAGCAGAAAAATATGCGGTAGAACACAGTCTGGCCGGATTTACTCTGAATACCAATCGATACGCAACTGCTCCGAAATTTTATGAAAAGAATGGATTTCAAACGAATGAAGCAGTTATTCTGATGTACAAGGAGTGCTCCCGTGAGGCGTAATCCCGTTTGATCCTCCGGTAAGTCGAATCGCTGAATTGCCTCTTAATTGTGTACTTTTTCCCACCAATAACCAACATAAGTTTCTCCTGGATAAGGGTTAGCTGCACTCATTGTTGTAACTCCTAAGTCAGGATTGGCAGCACTTACGAGTGAATTTTTATGAGTTTTTTCAAAGTCCTTAATCATAGTGTCAGTTTGTACTAAGATTTCTTCTTCTGAATAATCTTTATACATTTCCATGTTGCTTAGCAAGTTATAATTATTCCTAATTAACTTTTTTAACTCTTTTTTCGTAATATCGTGAATATGACAAAAGAGTAATTTGATCAAGAACTTTTCTTTCAGCTCTAGGGTCGTTTTGGGTATCATCTAAGACTGTAGTAATCTGTGACGGTAATGGCTGTGATGCATAAACTGTTGTTGTTATGGGAGAGAAAGAGATGCTGATGAGCAGAAGCAGTGCGAGAATTTTTTCCCGTTTATGTTTCATATGTCCCTCCATTAGTATTTATATATTAAATTTATGTATATCATATAGCTATACTATTTTACTAGTTATAAAGGAGAATATTATGAAAAAATTTATACTGCCTATAACCATGTTCTTTATACTTGCCTACGCTATAATTACTATTTTTTTTCTTCAAGGAGCAACGTCTTACATTATTGCTTCCACTACTCTTTTTGTCATATTAATTTTAATTGCGTTAATTGATAATCATATAAAAGAATAAAATTTATATCTACCACGAATTGGTTAGAATAACCATGAGGTGTTGTAAAATGGATTTAGACTGGAACATAATTGGGTCTCGAATTAAGCAATCTAGGGAAATTATGAAGAATGTAAAAGTAATGTCCACTCTGCAAGACTAAAATCAACGACCAAGCGTTCCAGCTCAAAAAGAATCATCTGAAACACCTTTTCAACTCTGATTTTGGTATAATTTAGGCTCAATCATAAATTCTGTGGGATGGTGGATTCCTTACGTACGTTTTACGACTC
>JABNAD010000195.1_pt1 | contig 17891 bp, 11 predicted proteins | sample 7240381 | NCBI WGS metagenome assembly JABNAD01 (sample SAMN11332834, study PRJNA596920) | anaerobic digester metagenome | biome: digested sludge; isolation source: digested sewage sludge-derived enrichment culture grown on H2/CO2 | place: Germany: Goettingen
TGTGGTGCAGTCGGTGAGAGACCATATCATGATCTCGGGAGGGGAGCAGTGGAATGATGATGAGGAGAGGGCCAGCCGGCTCATTTTTATCGGCAAAAGCCTGGGTAAGCTGCGGCTGGAGGAAAGCCTGGTTAAACTGCTCAGCGGGGAATTGCAGGAAAGTGTGACGATGCTGAGCCGGACTATCTGACAGCTGATTTTATGAATCATGCATCCAATGAATTATGGATGCTGATGAATTCCTTTGGTTCACGCTAGAAAACCTCCTTTGCGATCGCGCGGATATTGTCGCTTTTTCCCATTGAATAAAAATGCAGTACCGGTACCCCGTGCCGGATCAGTTCGCGGCTCTGGATGATGGCCCATTCTACCCCGAGTTGCCTGACTTGCTGGTTGCTGACGCATTTTTCAGCCTCCCGGACCAGGGCTTCCGGCAGGTCGATGGAGAAGGTTCTGGGAAGGGCTGAAAGCTGCGATTTCAGGGAGAGCGGTTTAATCCCCGGAATAATCGGCACCGTAATGCCGGCTTCACGGCATGCCTTTTCGAACCGGAAAAAATCCGCATTGTCGAAAAACATCTGTGTAACAATGTAATCGGCGCCGGCGTCCACCTTCTCTTTCAGATGAACAATATCGGCAACCATATTCGGCGATTCGGCATGCTTCTCCGGATAACCTGCCACCCCGATGCAGAAGTTCGTAGGATTCGCATTGATGATTTCCTCTCCGAGGTAGATGCCCCGGTTCATATTTACCGCTTGTTTTACCAGTTCGAGGGCGTAAAAATTGCCGCCGGGTTCGGCCCGGAAAACCTTTTCGCCGGCCGGGTTGTCACCCCGCACAAGCAAAATATTGTCGATGCCCAGGAAATACAGGTCTATCAAAGCGTTCTCAGTTTCCTCCCGGGTAAATCCACCGCATATCAGGTGGGGCACCACGTCAATATTGTACTTGAATTTGATTGCGGCAGAGATTCCCACGGTTCCTGGGCGTTTCCGTATGGTTCTTTTTTCAATCAGGCCGTCGGGCCGCTCCTTGTAAACAATCTCCTCGCGGTGATAGGTTACATCCACCGCCACGGGATTGAATTCCACCAACGGGTCTATTGCCTGACTGATGCATTCGAAGTTTTCACCTTTAAGCGGGGGCAGCAGTTCGAAACTGAAAAGCGTTTTGCCCCGGCGGTTTGCAATATGTTCGGTAATTTTCATTGTTATGTCACCTATGTTGGATGACTCAGTTTATGTTTCGTATCCGGAAGTCTGAACTGTAAATCAGATAGACTCAAATGGTTGATTTGCAAAAGTTTTTACTCCCCGGGTCTGCTTCCCGGTTTATCCCCTGAATCAGAGAAGTCAGAGTCTTCAATAATTCAGGTTCTGGGCCAGCAGTTTTTCGGCTTCGGCAGGAGTCAGGCCTTTGCGCGAAGCATAGGCTTCAATCTGATCCCTGCTGATCCGGCCTACATTGAAGTACTGAGATCCGGGATGCGAAAAATAATATCCACATACTGAGGCCACAGGCATCATGGCATAGTTTTCCGTAAGCTGAATTCCTGACTCCTCAGCCTTTAAAAGATCGAAGATCCTGCGCTTTTCGCTGTGTTCGGGGCAGGCGGGATATCCCGGGGCGGGCCGGGTTCCCTGGTATTTTTCAGTCAGTATTTCCGGCAGGGCCATGTTTTCATCAGGGGCATATCCCCAGTATTCCTTGCGGACATAAAGATGCAGCACCTCGGCGAATGCTTCGGCCAGACGGTCGGCAAGTATCTTGACCATGATCGCATTGTAATCGTCATTTTCATCGGTAAACCGTTGGGCGTGTTTTTCCACGCCCAGTCCTGCCGTTACGGCGAAGAATCCTGCATAATCACGGATTCCGCTGCCGGAAGGCGCCACAAAGTCTGAAAGGCAGAGGTTTGGCCTGCCCGCTTCTTTCTCTTCCTGGTTTCTGAGGAAGTGGAAGGTTTCTATCGTCCTGCCCGTGTGGTCATCATATATTTCAATGCTTTCATCAAGCGAACGCGCCGGAAAGATGCCGATAACCCCGTCGACCTGAACCATCTTCTCCTCAATCATCCGGCGGAGAATTACCTGCGCGTCATCATACAGTTTACGCGCTTCTGTCCCTTTTTCTGGATCATCAAAAATTTCGGGGAATTTAGCGCCGATTTTCCAGGCATAAAAAAAGTAAGTCCAGTCGATATAGCGGCTGATTTCTTCCAAAGGCCATCCGGAAAAGCGGGTGACGCCCGTTTTGGCAGGAACGGGTGGCTGATAACCTTCCCACCCGGGATTAAAGCGGTTGGCCCTGGCGGCTTCCAGCGTGATATAAGTAACGCCGGCTTTTGTGTTCAGGTGTTTGGTTCTGAGGCTGCTGTAACGCTCATTCAGCGATGCGGTGAAAGCGGGTTGCTGATCTGCTGAAAGCAGGCTCGCCACCACGGAAGTTGCCCGGCTTGCATCTCGAACATGAACTACAGGATGCGAATATTCCGGGGCTATTTTAACTGCTGTATGCATTTCGCTGGTGGTGGCCCCGCCGATCAACAGGGGTGTGGTAAAGCCTGATTTTTCCAACTCGCGTGCAACATGGGCCATCTCCTCAAGCGAGGGGGTAATCAGTCCGCTGAGTCCGATGATGTCCGCCTTATGCCGCTTCGCCTCGTCCAGAATCCTGGCGGCCGGAACCATCACCCCCAGGTCGATCACTTCGTAATTGTTGCAGCCCAGCACCACACCCACGATGTTCTTTCCGATGTCATGCACATCGCCTTTAACGGTGGCCATCAGCACACGGCCGGCAGAGCGGTTTTCGCCGGCAGTCTTTTCCGCTTCAAGGTAGGGCAAAAGCACAGCCACGGCCTTTTTCATCACCCGTGCACTTTTCACCACCTGGGGCAGAAACATCTTTCCCGATCCGAATAAATCCCCCACGATATTCATCCCTGCCATCAACGGACCTTCGATCACTTCCAGCGCTTTGTCATAGCCCTGTCTGGCCAGCTCCACATCACCGGCAATGTGATTGTCGATGCCGTGCACCAGGGCATAAGAGAGGCGTTCGTTCAGCGGCAGACTGCGCCAGTTCTCTGTTTTGTCTTCTTTCTTTTCCGTTTTGTCCATGCCGGCTGCATAAGCCGTTAGGCGTTCCGTGGCATCAGGCCGCCGGTTAAAAAGCACATCCTCAATAAGTTCAAGCTCTGCAGGGTCAATGTCGTCGTATACCGGGAGGTTGCCCGCATTTACGATGCCCATGTCAAGCCCGGCTTTCACGGCATGATAGAGAAAAGCCGAATGCATGGCTTCGCGCAGCTTTTCATTTCCCCTGAACGAAAACGAGAGGTTGCTGATGCCGCCGCTTACCCGCGCATCAGGCAGATGTTGTTTAATCCATTTTACGGCCTCCAGAAAGTCGATCGCGTAGTTGTTGTGCTCTTCAATGCCTGTGGCTATCGTGAGGATATTCGGGTCAAAGATGATGTCTTCGGCAGGGAAACCGACTTCATTCGTCAGGATATCATAAGCCCTGCGGCAAATTTCTATGCGCCTTTCCAGAGAGGCGGCCTGCCCTTTCTCGTCGAAAGCCATCACCACCACAGCGGCTCCATAAGCCCTCACCAGGCGGGCGTGCTCCCTGAATACCGCTGCCCCCTCTTTCATGCTGATGGAGTTCACAATGGCTTTTCCCTGAACACATTTCAGTCCGGCCTCTATCACCTCCCAGCGGGAGGAGTCAATCATCACCGGTACTTTCGCGATCTCCGGCTCGGCCATCACGAGGTTAAGAAAGCGCACCATCGCTTTTTCAGCATCGAGCAGGGCATCGTCCATATTAATATCGATGACCTGTGCACCGTTTTCGACCTGTTGCCGGGCAATGGCCAGCGCTTCGTCATATTTCTCTTCACGGATAAGGCGGGCGAATTTCTTCGAACCGGAGACATTGGTGCGTTCACCGATGTTGATAAAATTGCTGCCTGCAAACACCTGCAGGGGCTCCAACCCGCTTAGTTTAAGGCTTCTGGGCAATACGGGACGTTTTCTGACCTTCGCATGTGAAGCAAGCCTGCTCAGTTCGCGGATATGGTCCGGTGTGGTGCCGCAGCAGCCGCCGATGATGTTGACCGCCCGGCCGTCAATGATCGGCCTGACATGCGCTGCCATCTCGGCCGGGGTTTCGTCATATTCGCCGAATTGGTTGGGCAGGCCGGCATTGGGGTAAGCGCTTACATAAAAGGGCGATTTACCGGCCAGCTCTTCAATAAAAGGGCGCAATTGTTCTGCCCCCAGTGAACAGTTGAAGCCGATGCTCAGCATATCGATGTGCGATACGGAATTCAGAAAAGCCTCAAGCGTTTGTCCGGAGAGTGTGCGGCCGCTGAGATCGGTAATGGTTCCCGATACCATCACCGGCATACGGATGCCGCGCCGGCGCAGCAACTCATTGATGGCAAACAGGGCGGCTTTGGCATTCAGGGTGTCGAAAATGGTCTCTACCAGCAGCAGATCCACCCCGCCGTCGATCAGCCCGCGGGCCTGTTCAGTGTAGGCTGCCACCAGGTCATCGTAATGCACTGCCCGGTAGCCGGGGTCATTGACGTCGGGAGACATGGACGCCGTTTTATTGGTGGGTCCCATGGCCCCGGCTACAAACCGGGGCTTGTCAGGATTGCGGAGGGTAAAGGCGTCGGCAGCCTTGCGCGCGATCTCCGCGGCGGCTTTGTTGATTTCGTAAACCAGCGGCTCCATCCGGTAATCGGCCATCGAAATAGAGGTGGCGTTAAAGGTATTGGTTTCAATGATGTCGGCGCCCGCTTCAAGGTAAGCGGTGTGGATTTCATGGATAATGTCGGGTCGCGTGAGGCAGAGCAGGTCGTTGTTGCCTTTCAGGTCGCAGGGGTGGTCAGGGAAACGGTCTCCGCGGAAGTCCCGCTCCTCAAGATTGTAACGCTGTATCATGGTACCCATGGCGCCATCGAGCACCAGTACCCGCTGCTCCAGTTCACGGGCTATCGATTTTGTCATCGTTGTCAGTTTTTAGCAGGATTCAGCAGCAGGGCCGCACAATCCGCAGGTTACACATGGCAAAACACATTCAGGAAGGCCGGAAAGCGCAACGCAGGTGTGTTTCAATTATAAGCTTCCCCTTCCGGGGAACAGGTATTGGCACCGTTTCCGCCACACGGCGGAGGGTTGCCAGAGGTTCACTGAGCCTGTTCTCTCCCCTCTTCTCTATAACTCAAACATCTTTTCCGGAATGGAAGGAGTCCGTTTGAAGATGCAAAGATAAACCTATCTTTAATTTCTATAACAGACTCAGCCCTGATTTGTTGAAAAGCCCCCGTTTCAGCGGGCGATTATTTGCTTCATCTGATCCTTGCAAAATGAATTTACTTCAATGAGGGCAGGGTTTATTCAACGTGAATTTCAGGAATGTTTCACGAATCCCCTTATTTCTTCGTATCTTTATACACCGTAAACCGGTCGGTTTAATTAAAGAAAAATTGCCTCAGTAAATCCAGATACTGCACTTAAAACCAGGATCCATGAAAAGCAACTTTATCAGAAGAATTCTCGGTGGATTAAGCTTTACCTCTGCGTTGTTTGTCTTCCAGGCATGTTATGGTACTCCCCAGGATTTTGGAAATGATTTCTTTGTCGAAGGTCAGGTAAAAGCAAAAACTTCAGGATTGCCCATTAAAGGGATTAAAGTTTCAGTCGCGGATAATCTGCAATACGAAATTACTGATGACGATGGAAAATTCTCGTTTTATACAGAAACAATCCGGAATCTGGCGCTGAAATTTCAGGATATTGACTCAACAGAAAATGGTCGGTATGTTAATAAGGATACTTTGGTGGCCGCTACAAGTGAGAGTGTTTATCTGGATATAACCCTGGAAGATAAATAGATGATCTCATCGCTGAAAAAGTATGCTTTCAGAAAGTTCAGGGAATCGGAAGTCAGACTGCATGAATTAAATTACTTATTCTGGGAGTGCACCACACGTTGTAATCTGAACTGCAGGCACTGCGGCAGCGATTGCTCGAAGGATTTTAGTTTTCCCGACATGCCTGTGGATGATTTTCTGGCAGCGGTTGATACAATAAAGGAGAAACCTGAAAATTTTATCGTTGTTTTTACCGGAGGCGAACCCCTGCTGAGGAAAGACTTAGAGTTGTGTGGCCGTGCGCTGAGGGAAAGAGGATTACGGTGGTCACTGGTCACCAACGGCACCCTTTACGATGAGCAAAGGCATATCTCTCTGTTGAATGCAGGCCTTGGCGCGCTGACAATCAGTCTTGACGGTCTTGAAGCTTCTCATAACTGGCTTCGGAACAGCGCCGGGAGTTTTGCAAGAGTCATTCAAGCCATTGAACTGGCCGCTTCTTCCGGTAGGCTCAGCTTCGATGTTGTTACCTGCGTGAATCAGCAAAACATCAATGAACTGGCCCGGATCAGGGATTTGCTTGTTTCCTTGAAAGTAAAGTCATGGAGGTTGTTCACCATCATCCCGATAGGCCGGGCAGCCGGCGACCGGGAGTTGCAACTGACGGACACACAGTTTGTTGAACTAATGGATTTTATTGCCTTACAGCGAAAAGGAAAACAGATTGATGTGAAATTCAGTTGTGAGGGATATGTCGGTAAGTATGAACCATTGGTCAGGGACAGCTATTTTTTCTGCAGGGCAGGGATCAATATCGGATCTGTCCTGATTGACGGATCTATTTCCGCCTGCCCGAATATTGACAGGTCATTTGCGCAGGGAAATATCTATCAGGATATCTTTTATGAAGTCTGGCAGCAAAAATTCCTACCTTTCAGAAACCGGGAATGGACGAAAAAGGGTAAATGCTCATCTTGTAAAGATTACAGGGATTGTCTGGGAAATGGATTTCATAACTGGCACGGAGTTAAAACCGGTGTTTTGGTTTGCCACAAGGAAAAAATCGAAAATGCTTCAAAAATTCCTGTTGGTTTTGAAGGCGATCAACGATGATGCACTCTGCCCGGGATTGCAGCGCGGTTCAGGATAGTGGCGCTTTAATGAGCCTCGCAATTGGGAATAGATCAGGTTTAGTGCGGATGCCTGGTCACTTCTGATTTTCACTAAGCAGTCGCGGCCCTGGTATTTCAGTTTCTTTTCCGTTGTTTCCGAAAGCAGGTATCGGCAGGGTTTGTTTTATCGGCGTTACCTCATTATCCGTATTTTTTAAGCAGTTTTGCAGCCGTCAGCATTATTTCCTGCCCTTTCAGGGTTGGCGCGCCAAGGGCTGCTGATCCGGAAATAATCAATTATCTCTGTAATGAGTTCAATTTACTTTGTATTCCTATACTTACTTTTGATGCTGGTGATACAGTATCACGGATACATTTTATTCCTGATCACAGGCGATTATTTTGACCGATACAGTGTAAAACGGAGATTCCGCAAAAACCGGCAGTCGATTGACGTCCTGTTGAATGACAGGTTTCTCTACTATCGTCACCTTTCACCTTTGGCGAGAAACCTGTTTATGGCTCACCTGTGCAAGGTGATGGGAAAGGTTGCATTTACAGGCCATGCAGGGCTTGTAGTCACTGAAGAGTTGAAAATCTGTGTAATATTTGCGCAGATTCAGCTTACTTTCGGGATGAAGTTGTTCTTTTTTGAAAGGTTCAGGCGCTACATTCTATATCCCGAAACTTTTTATTCGCGGTTTTTTAACAGCGACCTTAAGGGATTAACCTCCGGCGCCGGTTTCATGACTTTGTCCTGGGCCGACTTTCAGGAAGGGTACCTTGTGCATAACGACAACTATATCCTGGGGCTGCACGAGATGGCCCATGCCTTACGCCTTGAACTGGAGACTACCCGCGAAACCGGACTGATGGTGCAGTTGCGGAGTGATGAGATGGACCGGAGATTTTTGGAAGAAAGAGTACTGGCAGCAGGAGGTATTCCCGGCCTGTTGAGGGATTACGCTTATGTCAATGACGAAGAGTTCTTTTCGGTCTGTGTGGAGTATTTTTTCGAAGTGCCTGAACTGCTGAAGCAACACAAACCGGAAATTTACGGATTGCTCAGCAGGATGCTGAACCAGGATCCGTTGAACAGGGAGCGTGACTACTTGTTGTCTGCAACAGCATGATTACAAAGTACTCCATTGATTTATCCGTTCCTCCCGGACACTAAAAGGAGTGATGATAGCAGAATTGTTTACAATGTTTGTGTTTTCACCACGCTGAACTTCCCGCTGATGGTCATTCCTTCATAAATATCCGAATCACATTGCTGCATACCATTATTGGCGCTGATCACTGAAGTATAATCAGGGTCAAGCAGAACGACATCAGCGGTCGGACCCGGACGGAGGGACCCCTTATCAGGAAAGAGTCCGAAGATCTTTGCTGCGTTGGCCGATGTGAGTTTCACAAACTGCTGCAGGCTGATTTTTTTTGTCAGCACACCATAGGTATAAAGCAGTGCCAGACGGTGCTCAACGCCGCCGGCCCCGTTCGGGATCAGCGTGAAGTTGTCAGCTCCCCTGTCTTTCTGCCCGAAAGTATTAAACGGACAATGATCCGTTGCAACCACATCCACGGTGCCGTCCCTGAGGGCAATCCAGAGCGCTTCCCGGTCCTCCCTGCCACGGATTGGCGGACTGATCACATATTTGAGTGAAGCGGGCAATGGCTTGCGGTAAACGTTTTCATCAAGCAGAAGGTATTGGGGACAGGTTTCGCAATAGAGCGGCAAACCTTCGGCTTTGGCAGCCCGGATATACTGCAGAGACTCCGCTGCAGAGGTATGCACGATATAAGTGCGGCATCCGGTTTTCCGGCAGAGGTCAATGACCTTTTTTACCGCATTGGCTTCCGTTTCCGGGGGGCGCGACAGTGCATGACAGAGCGGGCTGGTTTTGCCTGCGGCAATAAATTCCTGTTGCTTTTTCAGAATAAGGTCACCCTCCTCGCAATGCACAAGCACAATGGCATTGAGTGACGCTGCAGCCTGCATTACCTGTTCCAGTTCATGGTATTCTATACCGATACTGCCTTTGTAAGCCAGGTAAGCCTTGAAGGAGGTAATGCCTTCTTCTTCCACACAGCGTCGCATCTGGTCCGGAATGGTATGATCGTACCAGGTTATACCAACATGAAGCTTGTATGGCAACAGGCAGATTTCCGCTTCCTGCCGTCTTAGTATAAGTGCTTCAACCAGGTCCTGACCGGGCGCAGGCGTTACAAAATCCATGATGAAAGTAGTGCCACCAGCCATTGCGGCCAGGCTTCCTGTTCTGAAATCGTCGCACGAGGGCCCCGCCGGGGTTGGCAAGGCAAAATGAACATGGGGGTCAATACCACCCGGAATGATATATTTTCCCGCGGCATCAATGATAGTGGTTTCGCGGGGTGGCGCAGGCATGCTTATGCCGGTGGAAATAATTCTACCGCTCCCGGTCAGGATATTTTCCTGCTTTACGGATTCATCCGAAATCAGGGTTCCGTTGACGATTAATACCGACTGCATGAAAACAACAGGATATGATTGTTAGCGTAGTAAAGTTACGTAAAAATAAGCTGTGGTCAACTGAGTCCGGAAGTTATAATACACGGAACCTGCGGCAAATCATTGTATTGCATTCAACCTGTTAGCGTCATGCGAATGATTTTTCATACAATCCTTCAGGTCCGGGCGCGAATCCCAGCTTCCTCAGATAGGCCGAGTATTTCTCACTTTTCCCTTCTGAGATCACTTTTTTATAGCCCTCCTCCACAAACCGGTTATTTAACCTGAAGTATATGAATTTTCCGTTTTTGAAATCCCGGTATTCGGGCAGTACATAATCCAGCCCCACCACCAGACAATGGTCTTTTTCCCTGTGAGCCAGGAATACCCCTGCTACGGCCATATCCCGCAAAACAAAAAAGCTGACGGTGTTTAGTTCTGGTTTATACGTGAATCCGGGAAAGAACTTCTGTATGTCTTTTTCATGAAACTTCAGAAAACGGAGCAGGTAGCGGTTGTCGGCCCTGACTTCCAGAATTTCGAAGACCTCCTTTTTCGAATAGATGGTATAGAGGTAGTAGATGTCGACGCAGGCAATAAAGGCATTTAAAAATCCGACAGGCAATGCGCCGATCAGGAATCCATAAGTCGAGAACGTGAGGGCGCCGGCAAGGTTGATCCACCGGAACCTCAGAATGGAACTCATCGTCATGGAAAGGGCGATGATGCCGGAGGCCAGGTATCCGATCCATTGCAGAATATTTATATCCATTATTAATCTTTATTAAAAGATGACCTCTGCCCTGTTTCAGGTTACAGAAAGATTTGCAAAGGTATAACAAAGCCCGGTTTTCAGGGTTGATCGTAATCCGGAATGAGCAGAACGAAAGTTTACCCGATTTCGGCCAGCTTAACGGGGTAGTTGCCTGCATAGATATTGCCGAGGTTGCCGTCGATGGCGATTTTATCGCCGGGTTTCAGCGTGCGGCCGTTGATGGTGCAGATTTTATCCCTTTCATTCACAATCAGTTCGGAGCAGTTGACCACACATGTTTTGTCGAGGCGGACCGCCGTTACTGCCGCATGCGAGGTGGCGCCCCCCCTGGCTGTGATCAGTCCGTCGCAGGCGAAGATCATCCCGATGTCATCGGGCACCGTATCCGGCCGCACCAGGATCTTCTGATCAGGCAATGCGCTGAACGCTTCCAGGTCTTTCATGTCGAATGCAAGAATACCGTTCATCACCCCCTTGCCCAGGCCGATGCCACGGCCCAGCAGGTCAAGTTCTGAGGTCTTGCAGTTGAATACAAAACTCAGGTCCGGCTTGCGGATTTCCTGGTCGCGGGTTTGCAGAATATACAAATCATCCGGGTTTTCGCTTTCGAAGGTAAACTCTATCTCCTGGTGGCTGAAGCCGTGGGTCTCTGTCAGCGCTTCGGTAATTTTTAACAGTTTCTCGTAAATGCCCGGAAAGCCCTTCTGCAAAGAAACACCCTTGTCGCCAAACAACTTTTTACGTTGCCGCTCGGTTACCGGCCAGGGGTGTACCAGACCGGCTACAATATCCTCGCCCTGGCTGCAGAGCGTGAAATCTCCGTAAAGATGAATGCCGGGCTGCTCAAGGTCGGGCGCGTGGGTAAACAACACCCCGGTGCCCGAAGTGCGGTGAAGGTTGCCCAGCACCATTTTCTGAACAATCACGGCGGTGCCCCACTCATCGGCAATCTGCAGGTATTCGCGGTAAACTTTCGCCCTTTCGCTGTCCCACGACTGCAATACGTTAAAGATAACCTGCTTGAGCTGTTCGTATGGCTCATCTTTAAAGTGAATGTTGTGGCTGTGCAGGATATTTTTGTAGGCAAACGCCATTTCACGCATCTGGGCCGGACTGAAATCGATCTTCTGGCTAATGCCGTAACGCGTTTTAAAATCGATCATTACCTGGTCAAACTCATCGCGCGATACGCCGAAAGCCATGCCCCACGACTGGAGAAAACGGCGGTAACAATCCCAGGATGTCCAGCCAAAATTGTCTTTTTTACTCAGCGCTTCCACAATCTTGTCGTTGAGGCCGACATTGAGGTAGGTATTCATGGCGCCCGGCATCGAGATGGCAGTACCTGAACGCACCGACAACAGCAGCGGATTGTCGGGGTTGCCAAACTGTTGTCCGGTTGTCCTTTCCAGGTTGGCAATCTGCCGGCGCAGCATCAGGTCAAGTTCCTTTTCTATGAACGGATTCTGGAGAATGGCTTCGCGGCGGCGGAAAATTTCAGTTGTCAGCACAAATCCCGGCGGGATCGGAAAATCGAGCAATGATAATTTCTTCAGGAAGTATGCCTTCGAACCCAGAAAGATCTGATTGTCCATTTCCGGTGTTTCCCGGTTCAGCAAAGAGATGACCAGATCGGTATTGTAGGACATAATACTCCGGATCGTTTCTTCAGAGTAATTATCCACCATCTGCCTGAATGACCCCAGGATACGTACAAGAAAACTGTCAAGCGATTGCACCAGAAATGCCGAAGAGAGCATCTCACGGTAAAACTGCTCGGATTTTTTCATCACAAACTGCTTACCCGGGTCCTCTTTGATTTCCTGGGGATAGATCTGCGGAATCACTACCTTCAGCTGGCTGTCATAGATACGCAGGAAATACTTGCTGATGATCTCGCGCACACTCGAGAGCATGAACTGAAGTATGTTGATGTACTGACCCACCGAGAAGCTGGCTGAATTCAGGCTGAAACGGAACATCTTCAGGTTTGAGTTGAACCCCTGATCGCTGATACCGTCGAGTTCCAGTCCCTGGCGGAAGAGTTCAAGCACCACATGAATCCTTCTGAGTGTTTTGGCCGTGATATAATCCAGGTTGATGCTGGCAATCAGTTGTTCCATCAGGGTTGCAGCCACCTTTTCGAGCCGGAAGGTAAGCCCCATGGCCTCGAACTTGGGCTCCCGGTATTTTCCGTACATGCTCGGGATGCCGATGGCGATGTGGCGCTTATGATAAATATCTTCCCAGCCTTCGGTTTTTTCGGCTGACATGATGATGGTATTGAGCTGGCGCATAAAGATATACACCTGTCTCAACGCCCGGTCGGGTGCCGGGCGCTCTAGCAGTTGCAGCAATCCGTCAATATCGCTTTGATTGAAGAAGCTGAATTTGCGCATCAATACCCCGAGATTGACCGTATTGAAAGAGTACTTTTCCTTCAGGAGTTCGAGCAGCCTGAAGATGTAAAGCAACCGTTGTTTGTCGAGGGTATTGTCGGAAGCAATGCTTTCGATATTTTTTCTGACTTTGTCAGCAGGCAGGTTCATCAGGGTTTCCGGCATACAGTTGAAGGTTTCGCATAGCTGGTGCATCAGGCTGTTGATGCCGGTAAACCACCTCGATTGCGGCGACAGGCTGAGCTCGACATCTTTGGGCAGCAGCGCATGCAGGTGGGACGGATTCCCGTCGTACCAGTACCTGATGATATTTCGGGTTAGTTCTATGTGGGTATTGTTGCTCTCCGTATGGACCTGTTTCCGCAGGAAATGGATCAGCCTGTCGTTGCGGTGCGAAAGTTCATCCATGGCGGTGGTAACTTCGCGAAGCTCCCCTTCGGCGCCGATTTCATTGAAATATACCGGGAAAAGCCTTGCCAGCTGCTTGATGTGCTTGAAGATCGGCTTGATGTCGGAGTTAAGCAGGGCGGTAACATCGCGTTGAAACAGATCGGTATCGGCCACGAATACGCCGCCCAGTCGAAGGTGGATAATCAGCGCGGAGAGCAGGTCGCGGAAAGTGAGGGGGGAGTATTCGATCAACTCCATCCACACCCGGATGTTCTTGATATGGTATTCATTAACCCTGAGCTGCCAGTCATCGCTGATGTAAACAAGCCCCGGTGCAATAAACCCATAGCGGATCAGCAGTTTTTCGAAGTGTGATATATGGCGGTCATTCTCCGTGCGGAAGATTTCTTTGCCCAGCGTTAGAATGCAGTCAAGAACGGTTCCGGGGTTGCTGGTTTTAAGGTCAGCGAAAAGCCTGAAAATATTATCGAGAAACCCGAATACCTCATCACTCGACAACTCGTTCTTAATGTTCCGGAGCAGGTTGTTGAAATCACGGAGCAGCAATTCTTTCTGATTCTGCATCCCTTCGAGATGAAGCAGAAACAGCAGGTAGAAGAATTTCTCGTGGAAACGCCCGAAACTGTGGTGCAGTTGCCTGATGTGCAAGGCTATTTCATTGAAGCCGGGGATGGCCAGCAGGCTTTCGGGATCTGCGGCATTTTCAGCGGAAGTGATGATGTTGTCAAAATATGCATTTCCGATGGAGGAGATGCATTGCCTGCTTCCGGCAGAAAAAAGCTTTTTTCTTTCGGCCAGCCAGGCTTCCGCGTTGGTGGTGGTTTTCCAGTATGTAGCGTTCAGTATCAGGGTATCGCGCAGTACTTCGTATGCTTTCTCCCTGCTTTGGCCGGGCCAGTTGCCACGCGTGAACACCCGCTGCATAAATGTTGAATTCATGATAAGTGCCAGCGGGTGCTGTGCAGGTATTTTTGCAATGACATCGAGCAGCCGCATCAGACTTTGCTCCCTGTTGAGTTCTGACTGAAGCAGTTTTTCTGCCATCTCGAGCAGGGTGTGAACAGCATCTTCACCGAGTTCAGGCGTGGTTACCCTTTCAAAAATTCCTTCGAAAAGGCCGAGTACCACATCCCAGGCAAAAACGGCTTCTTCGTGCTTGTCATAAAACCAGAAATCACCCAGGGTAATGCTTCTCAGTTGTCCGATCACATATCCGCTGTTCGAGAAAGGATGGTTATATTCGTTAAGGCAGTCTACCGCCCGTGCATGTATGCTGTAATATTCAAGCGACAGGTCCCTGAATGCCTGGTGGCTTTCCGGTATCTCTATTTTTCCTGTCCTGGTCTCCTGAAGGTTGGCTGCCAGCGCATCCGATTTCAGGGCATTCCGCTGATCCATATTATTGATTTTTCAGCTAAATTACTAATTATCTAAGCTCAAATCAGTAATAAATGACAAAATCAGAAGCCCTGCTTAAAGCGCAGAATTCTGTTTTACTGCAGCCATTCCATTGCGGCTAAAGGATTCTTTAGTCACGAAAAACTTTTGTCTTTTTCTATTGTTTAAGTTTTTTCTCAAAACGTTATACGAATCCGGGCGGTTTCAACCTGACCCCGGTTACACAAAATATTATGAAACGAAAACTGAATCTGAAAAAAGTAAAAGTAAGCCGCCAGCGCGAGATTGCTCCGGGCGTTTTTGTCCTCTCATTTCCGCGTCCCTGGGATTTTACGGCCGGACAGGTCATCGGAATCAGCGGGCACGAAACCGCTGAAGCGCGCCTTTACAGCATTGCCAGTGGCGAGCTCGACGATGAAGTCGATATTCTATACAACATCAATCCTGAGGGAAAGCTTACTCCCTGGATGGCCCAGCTGAATACCGCGGATACAATCTGGGTCAGCGAACCTTTCGGTTCCTTTACAGGAACCGGAGAAGCCGGATGGTGGATTGCTTCGGGAACGGGGATAGCCCCTTTCAGCGCGATGTTCCGCACCGGTTTGTCAGCCGGCAACAAACTGCTGCATGGCGGGCGTGACCTTAAATCATTTTATTTCAATGAGATGTTCGGTCCTGAGCTGGGCGAAAATTATGTCCGGTGCTGTTCACGGGAGCAGGGCCCGGATGTCTATCATGGGCGCCTGACCCAGTACCTGACCGAACATCCCGACCTGTCGCCTTCAGAAAAGTATTACCTTTGCGGCAGCGCCGAAATGGTTGTGGATGTGCGTGATATCCTTATTTCCAGGGGTATTCCCTTCGACCACATCATCTCGGAGATCTATTTCTGATCCTGATTATGCACAAGGAAGCCCTCTTCGGAAAAACACTGGATGAAATCAGGCAGGTGGTCAAATCACTCGGCCTGCCTGCCTATACCGCTACTCAGATTGCCTATTGGCTATACAAAACCGATATCACCATCTTTGATGACATGACCAATGTCGCGAAGAAGGTACGCTCACTGCTTGCCGAACACTATGAGTTCGGGGTTAAGGCCCCCGTGAAGGTCAACGAATCGGCCGATGGTACCAAAAAATATCTTTTTACCGCCGGTAACGGAAAATTCATTGAAGCCGCATATATCCCTGACGGGAAAAGGCATACCCTCTGTGTGTCTTCTCAGGTGGGGTGCAAGATGGGTTGTTTGTTTTGCATGACCGGCAAGCAGGGTTTTCAGGGGCACCTGAGCGCAGGGGAGATCCTCAATCAGTTGCGGAGCATTCCCGAGCGCAAACTCATGACCAACATCGTATACATGGGCATGGGTGAACCTTTTGACAACCTGGATGCCGTGATGCAAAGCCAGGAAATTCTTACGGCCGAATATGGATTTGCCATCAGTGTCCGCAAGGTGACCGTATCAACCATCGGAATTGTTCCCGCGATGCGGGTTTTTCTGGAAAAGAGCAAATGCAACCTGGCCGTGAGCCTGCATACGCCTTTCGAGGATGAGCGCCGGCGGTTAATGCCGATTCAGAACGTCTATCCGCTCAGGGATGTGATTGCCACCATTCAGGAGTATGACATCGGCCGGTATCGCCGGGTGTCCTTTGAATATATCATGTTTAAAGGGGTGAATGATACCCGCAGGCATGTCAATGAACTTGCCCGTCTGCTCAATAAAGTAAAGAGCCGCATCAACCTTATCCGCTTTCATCCCATACCCGGAACTCCGCTGATGTGCTCTGACGAAGCTACCATCCTTGATTTTCAGCAGGCATTGAACGACAAGGGCATTGTAACCACCCTGAGGGCTTCAAGAGGCCAGGATATTGAAGCCGCTTGCGGATTATTGTCAACAAAGGAACTGGTCAAAGCCCAAAAGGAGGACTTCTGACAAGGTCTGTTTTTTCTCTGGTTAAATGGTTCTAACTGAATCAAAAGCGATAATTAAGCTTGAAATATTTTGTGAAGCGTGTCAGATATTCCGGCTTTACTGAGGAGGAAAATGAAGAGGTTACTGGAAATTAAAATTAAATACCGGATTAAAATCATGAGTGTCAATGCATGATCTTACTACCGGCCGCCCGGCGGGATTGATCCTGAGGTTTGCCACACCCATGCTTTTGGGCAATGTTTTCCAGCAGTTATACAATGTCACCGACAGCATCATCGTCGGCAGATTTCTCGGTAAAGAGGCGCTGGCAGCCGTGGGCGCTTCATTCCCGCTTATTTTCATGCTGGTTTCTTTTATCATCGGCATTGCTTCAGGCTCCACCATCATCATCGCCCAGTATTTCGGCGCTAAGGATATGGCCAAAGTCAGGCGGTCGATGGATACCATGTATATTTTTCTCTTCTTCGCTTCATTGCTGGTCGGAATACTTGGCATCGCTTTCAGTGAACCGATCTTCAGGCTCATCCGGCTGCCGGAGGAGGTAATTCCGCAGGCGGCCCTTTATATGCAGGTTTATTTTACAGGGATTCTTTTTTTCTTCGGATTTAACGGAACAAGCGCGGTGTTGCGCGGCCTGGGCGATTCGAAAACCCCGCTCTATTTTCTGATTATTTCCACGCTTACCAACATCGTTTTTGATTTGTTGTTTGTCGTGGTCTTTAAGTGGGGCATTGCAGGAGCTGCAATGGCTACCGTGCTTTCTCAGGCCGGGGCGTTTGTAACGCTGGTGATTTATCTCAACAAAAAACATCCGTTGATCAATTTGTCGTGGCGAAAGCTGGCATGGGACCGTGAGGTATTTCGTGAAAGCATCCGCATCGGGGTTCCCACGGGGTTTCAGCAGACATTTGTTTCACTGGGGATGCTGGCCCTGCTGAGAATTGTCAATGATTTCGGGACGGATACGGTAGCCGCGTACAGCGTCGCGGGCCGCATTGATGGCCTGGCTTCCCTGCCTGCCATGAATTTCGGTCAGGCATTGTCGACTTATACCGGTCAGAATATCGGGGCACGCAAAATCAACCGGGTGGGGGAGGGCTTGCGGGCCACCCTTCGCATGTCAAGCGTCGTGGCTGTTGTTACCTCGCTGATTATCATGATTTTCCGTGAACCATTGATGACGCTTTTTACCAGTGACCCGGAGGTGATTCAGATCGGCGCCCGCTATCTGCTGATTGTCGGCGGCTTTTATGTGTTGTTTTCATCCATGTTCGTCATAGGCGGTGTGATGCGCGGCGCCGGCGATACCATTGTTCCGATGTTTATTACCTTACTTTCCCTCTGGTTATTCCGCATTCCCCTTGCAGCAATACTCTCCCGCAGTATCGGGGTCGACGGAATTTGGTGGGCCATCCCCATCGCCTGGTTTATGGGAATGACGCTGTCGTTCCTGTACTACAGAACCGG
>JABNAD010000649.1_pt1 | contig 17875 bp, 15 predicted proteins | sample 7240381 | NCBI WGS metagenome assembly JABNAD01 (sample SAMN11332834, study PRJNA596920) | anaerobic digester metagenome | biome: digested sludge; isolation source: digested sewage sludge-derived enrichment culture grown on H2/CO2 | place: Germany: Goettingen
GACACGGCCCAAGCCACGTCAATGGGCTTTTACGGCGTCAAGGAACCTACAACTGACGGGACCATGAACTGGGATGCCGTGTCGACCCAGATGCTCTTCGACAGCAACAAGATTGCCGTAACACGCGGATCGTGCGGGGAGGGAAAATATGCGCCGGCTTGCGTCGGCATAATGCGGATGGACGAAGGCTCGAATACCACCAAGGACTGGGCCTGGCTTACCAGCAACCTGGACCAGGCCTCGGGCTGGAAGCACACATTCTCGAATGCAGGGGAAAGAGTACTGAGCCAAGCGGCGGTATTGGGCGGCGCGGTAGTTTTCACCAGCTTTGCGCCTGAACAGGAAATCTGCGCACTTGACGGAACAAGCCGACTCTGGACGCTCTACTACAAAACAGGCACCCCGTACTTCTGGCCCTCCTGGCGACAACCAGGCGGGGATTTCGCTGCCGCTATCGAACTTGGCCGAGGCCCGGTCGCAAAACCATCCGTGTATATCGGCGAAAATCACACACTTAATGCCTTCACCCAGTCAACCACGGGCAAGATCCTGAATATCGAAATCGCTGCCCCCCTGCCGTTTAAGTCCGGCGGCCTGTTCTGGCGAAAGAATACTCATTGAGAGAGAGAGAGAATCGGAAGGATTGACTTGACCTGCCTGGATGACCTGCCGGGAAACTTCGGGCCACTCAGTTCTTGAGGGTTTCCCAACGGTTCAGGTTTTTTCCACACTGCCGACAGTTATGTTCTGCCGTCATGTTGTTCAGGCTTGAATGCGGACGAACTTCTAAAGGAGTTGTAGTGCCGCCTCCATTCCTCGATCACAACCCGCTCCTCGGCCCGACACCGAAACCATTCCATCGACAGACATTCATCGCGAAATTTGACGTTAAAACTTTCGTTCAAGCCGTTCTGCCATGGTTTGCCGGGCTCAATGAGCGCCAGATCCAGAGACTGCCGAATCGCCCATTTGAGCAGCGCCTTCGACACGCATTCCGGGCCGTTGTCATAGCGTAGGCTCACAGGGCTCCACGTTTGCTGATCAGTCGGGACAGCACCTCGATCACCCGGCCCGACCTGATGCTCCCGGCAACGTCTTTAGCAAGGCAAAGTCCCACTGACCTGCCCGAGCGTCGGCATACTTCATGCTATACTTAATAATCAGACCATGATATTAAACACCAAGAATTTTTGACACCAAAGAAATCCAAGTTTATATTTATAAAATAAAAAATAAGTGTAGTCCCCTGTACAGAAAAAAATGGACAAAATTTGCGCTCTGATTGCGAAGTCTGCGCCCAAACAAAACACGATAAACTTGAATCTGTTACACAGAGGCATCGGTTTCTTCACACAAGAAATTGAGGACAATGGGCTCTACCTCTTGTCACGACACAACGAGCCGACTGAAATGATAGGGCTTCCACGATGACATTTTTTATTCGCCCTGGACAAATTTTGTTCCCGCTCCCAAAGCTGGAAAATTGTGACCCGAATCGCATCAATCGAGCCTGTACGCAAAGCAAGGAATCCGTTCCACCAAAATCGATAGCGCGCAAGAGAGGCTGACCTTGGACTCAAACCTTCAACATCAAAAAGGCGTAACCTTAGTTGAGCTGCTCGTTGTTGTCGGCATCTTGGGGGTATTGGGCGCCGTGACAGGCCTTTTTCTTCTCAAATATTTGCCGGAATATAATCTGAGAGCGGCGGCAAACACTTTATCACAAGATTTGCGCACCACCCAATTAAACGCGCTGAAGAGATTCCGCCCATGGGCCATGGATTTCGACACCGGGACACACTCGTATAGAATCATTGATTCTGGTACCGATGGGGACCTAGACACTGGTGATGACATCCCTTTTAAGACAGTCAATCTCCTTGCATACGGAGGCAGCATTCGCTTTGGAGCAGGAACGAGCGTCCGTGCTCGGTTCAATCAGGATGGTATGGGAAGCGGAAACGCAACCATCATCTTACGAAACAGCGCCGGCACCATGTTAACGACCACAGTCTTACGTACAGGGGCGATCCGTGTTAACTGACAGGCACTCCTCACGCATCCCGCGAACTGAAGCAGGCTTCTCCCTGCCGGAACTTCTCGTTGTCATCGTCATGGCCGGCATTATGGCCACGGCAGGATACAATCTGTACCGCGAACAAAACAGAATCAACCAAGCTCAGCAAGGCATATTGGAAGTACAAAGCAGCGGCAGAGCCGCATTGCAGATCCTCATCCAAGCCATCAGTCATGCCGGATTTGGATGCAGTGAAAATATTGCAGCAGGAAATGACGTTGCTGGAGAGACCAACTTCATTAATGCTGGAAACAACACATTCACAGGATTCAACCCAGACAGCATAACCATAGTTTATGGATACGAAAATGTCGCCAACGCGACGTCTTCAATCAATTCAACGCAAAGCACTGTAAATGTCAACACCATTGCAAACGTCGGAACATCAGAATATCTTAAGCATATATGCTTTTACCCCTCACTCTCTCCGAATGAATTTTACGAAATTACATCTACATCTGGATCCACCATCACTATTAATCCAACCATATCCTCACTACCAGACAACTCTCGCATATTCAGAGTCAACCCGATCAGATTCTACATCAACAATGGCGAATTGCGGATGAGCGAAACTGACGGAGTGAGAGACGAACCCATCGCCTACGATGTTCAGGATTTCCAGATCGCATACACCACGGAAGAAGACGATCTCTCCACCGCCACATGGGAAGACAACCCGGCCTCCCCAAGAAACGTCAAAGCCGTATGGGTATACATGATCCTTCGAACGCGCCGGATCGAACCCGGACATCAGGAAGGACGCACTTTCCGCCTCCCGTGGGACAACGGCCAGACTTTCAACGGCGGGGATCTTCCCGAGGGCTTTCACTACCAAGAATTCCAAACTCAGGTCTGGTTGCGCAATGCCGACTAAACACAACGAACATGGATTCACGCTCACCGAACTCCTGATTGCTACAGTCATCATCGCTGTGGCCATTCTTGGCTGGGCCAAGACACAACAGGGCGCGACGAAAAACAGGGCCATCAGCAACGGAATCACGACCGCCTCCGAATTGGGCATGGCCAAACTCGAAGAACTGGCCCTACAATGCCAGAGCAATGCAACGGACTTCTCGGACGGAGACAATGTCGTCACCCAGGGAGTGCAGTACAGCCGAGCCTGGGCCGTCAACCAAGGCGAAATTCTCGACGGACTCGATCTCTGGGAAATCGAAGTTGAAGTCACATGGAACCATTATGGCCCGAAGTCGGTTCAGTATCAACGCATAGTCGTAGGCAATTAAGCATGAAGAACAGCAAAGGCAGTGCACTGGTTCTCGCGCTCATCATCATGGCCCTCTTGGCCGCCGTCATCATCGCGCTGAGCTCAAACACGGAAATCGACCTCCTGATCGGACGCAATGTCCGTCTTATGAAGCAGGCCTTCCTGTGGAGCGACAGCGGCCTTGAAGTTGCCGAAGAAGTAATCGGGTTCTCCGAGTACACACGCGGTGATGATGCCAACGATTCGTTTTCCGACTCAGGCGTGCTCGGCACGACCTATACAGTAGTCAACCCAGGCCCAGCCATCTACAACAACAACGCAACCTCGACACTCAATTTCCTTGTGGGAGGCGAAATCGCCTCGACTGTCACTATCGACTTTCTCGGCACACTCAGCTCTGACGGCACGTCCATCATCTTTGCCGCTGGCTACGAAGGCGTCGGGAAAGGACTTGCCGCCGGAGGGGCCATGGCCCGCATTTACAGCCTTCGCTCAACCGGCCGTTCCGATAACGGAGAATCCCGAAAGCGCTCAGCGGAAATATACAGATCGCTGTCCTCGGGAAAATAAGGAGATCGCGCATGAAATCAGTTCTCTCAACCATATTGCTTCTTTTCCTGGCAGCCGCCCCGGGCTTCGCCGAAGACCTGGAAACCAACTCGACGGAAGCCATGTGCCCAGGCAATTGGGTTATTGGCAATCCCTATGGCTGGACCGTGCAAAATGAAGTGGGGACCATCCTTCCCCTCTCCGCTTCGACCAAAATCTACGGTTGCGACAAGAACCCCACGCCTCTCGATCCAGAACTCTCCGGGGCATCCGTAAGAATTGAATGCGCCCCGTCCGCAGTTCCAAACGGAACCCCTGACGTGGTGTCCGTTTTCATCTTTTGCAACTAGAAGCGCCGGCCGGAATAAAGGAGGACAACATGCATTTTTTCCATAGAACCATACTGTGCTCCATATTGATTGCCGTGTTGGCGACACCAGCCTTCGCCGCCCCAAAACCCCCGCAGGTCGAAGTTTTCAACTGCGACAACTACGCGCTCACCCCCCCCTTTCTGGCAGACGCCGTCGCCCCTTCCACGACCTTAATCGTCGATTCTTCGGGCAGCATGAATGAGCATGCGTACCAAGAAACCGAAGTACGCTTATGGACACCATCGTCCTACAAGAGAGCGTATACAGGATACAATTCATCGCTTGCCTATTACGGTTTTTTCGACTCCAAATTTTTTTACTCCTACAACAGCACTGGCGGATACTTCTATTCTGATGCGAGCGGATCATGGAGCGGCAATTTTCTGAATTGGACATCCATGCACAGGACTGACGTTGTCAGAAAGGTTCTCACTGGGGGGCCATATGACACCACATCAGGGACATACAAGGTTTCACGCACCGACGAAGGCAGCGAAAATCGAGGAATGTATCACGTATACAACGCTAACACACAAGAAATTGAAAACGGGAACAGCGCTTACTCGACACCGTATAAGCAAAACATTGCCCTTACTCAATCAAAAGACAATGACTATTTGACAGTATATAGCATTTCATCAGTAGACACATCCGTCTCTCCAAACAGATGGGTCAGAGGATCTGAACTTGGAAAATTTATACTGAAAGTAAAATCTGACAAACAGTATGGCATGCTCGATCGCTTTGGATATCGTATGCGACTGGCTCTTTTCCGCTACGACGACGACGACACGATGAACAACGGCGGATATCTTGTAAACCACATGACTTCAGACCCGACGCAAATCAGCACGATCATTGACAACATCGACGAACTCAAAATGGACAGCTGGACGCCTCTTGCCGAAACACTTTACACAGTGTGTGGGTATATTCAGCAAGATGGAACAACAAAGACATCAGGACCAAAATACGAGAACGACTCATACTCTACAGGAATTGCCACAACAAAAGACCCGTTTTACTTCTCAGACTTGAAGAAAAATGTCCACTGCACACAGCAAAACGTCATCCTCATTACAGACGGCGAGTCGACAAAAGACCAGAACATTCCGACCTTTTTAAAAGACTCGGCATATGACAAAGCGGGAAATGACGGCCTCGCCTATTCTGATGATGGCAGCGGATATCTCGAGAATGTCGCCTATTGGGCACACACCACGGACCTGCGTTCCTCCGGCGCCGCGGCCCTGCAAGGCAACCAGACGGTCAATCTTTACACCGTGTTCGCTTTCGGCTCGGGCAGCCAGCTTCTCCAGGAAGCGGCCAAATGGGGCGGATTCATCGACAAGAACAACAACAATCTGCCAGAAACAAGCGAGTACGACGCCAACGGCGACGGGGTGCCGGACAATTATTTCGAGGCGTCGTCCGGGTCGGAACTGGAAAACGCCCTCATTGTCGCCTTCAGCAGCATTCTGAACCGGGTTTCTTCCGGTTCCGCCGCATCCGTCGTCTCCACGTCCCGAAAAGGAGAAGGCCTCCTGTACCAGGCGGTGTTCTGGCCTGAACGTGTCGATTCCAACGGCAACCAGACATCATGGACGGGCGACGTGTACGCCTATTGGCTCGATGACGAAGGCATCATGCATGAGGACAACGGCGGGGCATCACCGCAAAAACTTGCCGACGACGACAACAAAATCACCATCTGGTACGACCAGAACGTCACCCCCAAACGCTCGCGAGCCTGCTCCGGAGGCACCGTCGTCAACGGGACGTGCGTCGGCGGTATCACAAAGGAACTTACAGCCGTCAAGCATGTCTGGTCCGCATCCAAATGGCTGAACCAGAGTGGGCTCAATCCGACTGACCAGCGGTCCAGTTACAATTCAACGAGCACGGGAGACTTGGTACGCAGATACATAACGACATGGAAAGACGATGGCGACGGCAAGATCGAATCGGGCGAAATCGTCCCCTTCAACGACGCCAACATTAATCTTTCCTACTGCAATTCAACCGTGGTAAATTGGATTCGTGGCCAGGAACAAACAGGCATGCGTTCCCGGGCAACATTCATAGACACAAATTATGACGGCTTTGACGACACCAACGTGATATGGCGCCTTTGCGACATCATAAACTCCTCGCCCACCGTTGTAGCCGGGCCCGCCGAAAACTACGATTTGTATTGGAACGACACCACGTACGGTGAATTTTACCGGAAGTACAAGAACCGAAGGATCATGGTCTATTTCGGCGGCAACGACGGCATGCTTCATGCCGTCAACAGCGGATTTTACAGCCCGGAAGACCGAGCGTATTTCAAGCATATGGATACGGACGGCACATACAGCAATGCTCAGGGCTTCGATCTGGGCACGGAAATGTGGGCATACGTACCCTACAACCTCCTCCCCAACCTCCCATGCCTGACGAGCACCAAATACCAACATCAGTACTATGTCGACCTCAAGCCGAGAGTATTTGACGCACAGGTGTTTGCGAAAGATGGCGACCATCCCAACGGATGGGGCACCCTCATGGTCTGCGGCTTCAATTTCGGGGGCGACGGCCAGCAGGATCTGGTCAAGGACTCGAGGTACTTCGGGTCGAGCTTCTTCATCTTCGACATCACCAACCCGGAAAAGGAACCGGTACTCCTTGGGGAGTTCACCTTCGACGGCAACTACACTCTCGGCTACACCGTCAACCAACCAACCCTTGTCGTGGTCAAGGACAATTCCAACGTAAAGCACTGGTACATGCTGTTCGCCACCGGCCCGCTCACTGCTGCCGGAACGAGCACGCAAAAGGCGCAGGTCATTGTCGTGCCGATCAAGGAGATGATCGACACCAACAACAACCCCAAGTCGACGTTTCCTCTTCGTCTCGCAGACGACAAGTCCAAGCCGACGACGAGTTCCATGGGCGTCCTGTCCCTCTCCGATTCCAACAGCGCTATGGGCACGGGTTTTGTTTCCGTGGATTACAACTTCGATTTCTTTGTCGACATGATGTATTACGGAACCGTCGTCACACCCAACAGCGGAGTGCTGACCGGTGGCATCCACAGGCTCAAGGTTGAATCGGAACCAGACCCCAGCAAGTGGGAACGCAAGGAAATGACCGACACTGGCGGCCCCATGACGGGTGCCCCCAATATCGGTTTCAAGAACAACGACATATGGGTCTACTTCGGTACCGGCAAATTCTGGGATGTTTCGGACAAGACTGATCTTCGTACGCAGTGGATGTATGGCATTCAGGAGCCGAAATTCACCAACAGCAATGCCTACAACTTCAGCACAATTCCAGCGGGGAATCTCATCGACGTGACCAAGATGCTGGTGAAGAACGACGGTCTTGGAACCCTCGTCTGCTCCGATGGATCAAGCTGCCTCCCGTCGGGGGTCACGACAGTGGAGGAATTGGCCCAGTACATAAAGAACTCAAACAGCATCGACGGTTGGAAACGGGCCATGATCAACTCCGGAGAACGAGTCATTGGCCAACCGACACTCTTCGGCGGACTGACCAACTTCACCACGTTCACTCCTTCCAGCGACTACTGCACGGCCGAAGGGTCGAGCAAACTCTATGCTCTCTATTATCTGACAGGAACTGCCTGGAAGGAAGACGTCTTTGGGGACAGTACCGGCGAGTACGTACCTTTTGTCGTGGACCTGGGCCAAGGGATGGGCGTTTCTCCCAGCCTGCACCTCGGAAGCGAAGAAGGCGTCCGCGCCTTTGTACAGACCAGTACAGGGACGATCATCGAAATCCACCAACCAAACCTTCCCATCCCGAACGTCAAATCCGGCAGGGGCGGGTGGCACACTATCGAAACCGATTGATGCAAACCCGTGCGCAGCACAGAGGCCGCTTCCCCGGAGGCGGCTTTTTTGCTGCCTGTTCGACCAGACACTCGACGGTTTGACTTTCCCCGCACGCCCCCCTAACAGACGGTCACCCAAGGAGTTCCCGTGCTGCCGAAAATCCTCGACCGTCTGACGCCCCGCACCTACCCGCGTACCCGTCTTCTTACCGCAGCCCTGGTCTGGTCTGCGGTGGGTTCTTTGCTGGCCGTCAAAGGCATGTGGATTTCCCGTCAGGAATCGGTGCTTCTGCTCCTGACTGCCATGGCTGCAGGTTTGGGAATGGGGCTGGTCAAAAGCAGACTCATCTTCGACAAGGTTGCTCGAAAAATCGTCCTCAACATCGAAAAAAAGCAAAGACCGGTCTGCCTCGGCGGCCTCTTTTCAATCCGAAACTGGGCTCTCATTCTTGTCATGTCTTTTTTTGGAAGAGCCCTGGGTACTCTCCCGATAAACACATCTTTGAAAACCGGGATCTATGTCATGGTCGGCAGTGGATTGGCCCTCTCCAGCCGCCTGATGTGGAAAGCCTGGAAAAAACCTATACCCTTTCCGCTCTAGCTGGCTGGCAACTCGGCAACATTCAGCCCGCGGGTGACAAGCATCGTCTCGACCTCTCCCACTCGACAGCTCACATCAGCCACACCATGGGAGTCGTCCCCATACGCCATAGGGATATCCATGCCTGCAGCCGCATCAAGAATGAGGCTGCAAACATAGGGCTCAGCCTGCCCCTTCAGGAGCGCCCGTGCGTTGACATCCAGTATCAAGCCCATCGCCCGCACGCATTCCAGATTGCGCATCACGCGCCGCCAGACGTCCGGCTCGGCCAACGTGGCGGGGTAATCAGGATCGTGAAGGCGGATCAGATCGAAGTGGCCGACCACCGCTGGTCTGAGTTCCTGCATCATGCTTAACTGCGCGTCGAAATAAGCCGCATACATAGGGACGAGTCCGCCTGCTTCGCGCGCAACAAGCTCATAGGCCGTCTTCGATACGTCGAAACATTCCCCGCCCACATGATGGACGGATCCAACAACGTAATCGAGCCCTAACCGCGCCCTCAGCTCGCCCACCCACTCACCACACCCCGGATACCACTCGCTCTCCATGCCCACCAAAATCCGCATGCGCCCAGCGTACGCCCGCTCCAGCCGTCTGGCCTCGGCCACATATCGCGCGAAACGCTCCTGCATCCACACTGCCGTCCTGCCCAACTCGACCTCGTCGGGATAGAGCCACTCATCGCTCAGCGGCGGCATGTGCTCCGTAAGCCCTACGCATTCAAACCCCGCGGCGTGGTAGGCCGCGACGATTTCCGCCAGCGTGTCTCGGGCGTGGTCGCAGAACTGGCCGCTGTGGCCTCCGTGGAGGCTGATACGCCTCATGCGGGCTGCCCCATGTGCTCCGCCAGTTCTCCGGCCGTTTTTGGGATGGCGGAACTCAGGACCTCCGCACCCTCTGCCGTGACCAGCACGTCGTCCTCGATGCGGATGCCTCCGAAGTCCAGATATGGTTCCAAGGCGTCGTAGTTGATGAATTCCGTGTGCCGACCCTGTTCGCGCCACAGGCGGATCAGATCAGGGATGAAGTAGATGCCCGGCTCCACGGTCACGACAAAGCCCGGACGCAGCCTGCGGGCCATGCGCAGGCCGGACAGGCCGAATTGGCCGCTGCGGCCGAACTCCTGGTCATAGCCCACGTTGTCCTCGCCCAGGCTCTCCATGTCGTGCACGTCGAGACCTATCATATGGCCCAGGCCGTGCGGACAGAAGAGTGCGTGGGCTCCGGCGGCCACGGCGACGTCGGGGTTGCCGCGCATGAGTCCCAAGGCCGAGAGACCCTCGGCCATGACCCTGGCCGCCGCCAGATGGCAGTCCAGGAAGGGGATGCCGGGGGCCATGCAGGCGATGCCCACGGCCTGGGCATGGAGTACGATCTCGTAGATGTCGTGCTGCCGCGGCGTGAACGCTCCCCCAACGGGCAGGGTGCGCGTGATGTCCGAGGCGTATCCCAGCGTCGAGCAGACCCCGGAATCCACCAGCAGCAGGTCCCCCTGCCGCAAAATCTGGTCATGGGTGTGATTGTGCAGGACCTCTCCCCGCCGGGAGAGGATCATGGGAAAGGCCTCCCGGCTGCCCCGAGACAGGATCAGGCCCTGCAGACGCCCATAAAGCTCCATTTCCGACGCGCCTGGACGGCAGGAGGCCATGAGTTCGGCATACATGTCCGCCGAAACCGCCACAGCTCGGCGGATTTCCGCGACCTCCGCCTCGTCCTTCAGGCTGCGCAACTCCACCACGGCCTCGATGAGCCGTTGCGAGAATCCCGTCTCGATTTCACCTGGAGTTCTGCCGAGAAATCTCGCCAGCCGCAGCACGCCGTCGCCCTGGTACGGTGGAAGATGGTGCACCTCGCGGCCATCGCCGACAGCCTTCCGGCAAAGCTCCTGCACGCCGGCCGCGCTTCCGTGCCGGGCGACCCCGGCCCTTTCCGCCAACTCACCCAGGGACGGCGCAGGACCGCTCCAAATGGTGTGCATGAGGTCCGGCTCGGGCCCGCACAGCACCTCCTCGCCGCTCTCGCAGTCGAGCCACAGGCTGAGGCCTGGCGTATCCAGGCCGGTGAAAAACAAAAAGGAGCCGTCCTGGCGGAAGGGGTATTCATTGGCCTTGTAATTCATGCCCAGCAGGTCGTTGCCGGGGAGCAGGATGCACCCCTTCCCGACGGAGCGCATCGCTTGCGCGCGCCTCGCCGCATATATCGTCGCATCGAACATCGAAGCCTCCGTGATGGGATCATGGCCGCCTGGCCGGACCTTTTACGCGTCCGCCGACGGGCCGGAGAAGCCGATTCGACCCAAGGCCAGGTCCGTTCTCCTTGCCTTGGACAACCGGCGTGATTACTCTGTGAAACGTAGCGGGATGCCCCCGAAACAGCAAGAATTCCCCACTTCTCACCAAGGACGCTCCATGCACTGGGTTCTCCTGGCCAACGGCCCCCTGGACCTCGCCCCCCACATCCGCACCCTGATCGCGTCAGCCGACCGCGTCGTCGGGGTGGACGGGGGCAGCCGGCACCTGGCGCCTCTGTCCATCCTCCCCCATCTGGCCGTAGGGGACATGGACTCCATCCCGCAAGCCCTTCTCGCCAGCTACCGAGACGCGGGGGTCGAGATGGACCTTCACCCGCCGAAAAAGGACGCCACGGACCTGGAACTGGCCCTGGAACTGGCCCTGGAGCGCGGTGCGACGCGCATCTCCATCCTGGGCGGTACGGGCGGGCGCCTGGACCATACCCTGGGCAACCTCTTCCTGCTGTCGCGCTGCCTGCCCGCCGGAATCCCGGCCTGCGTCATGGACGAGGGCCAGTGCGTGCACCTCACGGACCAGCCCCTGACCCTGACCGGAAGCGTCGGCGACACGCTGTCCCTGCTCCCGGCCACCGCGGAAGTTCACGGCGTGACGCTCTCCGGCCTGGAGTACCCGCTGCGCGACGCCACCCTGACCTTCGGCACCAGCTGGGGCATGAGCAACGTCTTCACCGAAACCACAGCCACCGTGACCCTGCGCTCGGGGCGCCTCTTCGTCTTCCATCTTTTCAGGCCCTGACCCCGCCGCAAGGCGGATCAGGACGGAACGGCGCTGAAAGCCGGAATATCGGGACGGCCACGGACCGTCACGGACCGCGGCAATTCCTCAGTGCGCGGGCGCAAAAAAAGGCTTCGTGCATGAAAATGCAGAAGCCTTCCTTCCCGCAGCGCGGCAGCGTCAAACCGAGTTCTTCAGAGCGAACTGTCCAGCACCAGATTGTCCCGGTGCACGACCTCCTGATGGGGGCACGGGCCCAGGACCTTCTCGATCTCGGTACTGCTCAGGCCCTGGATCTTACGCAGTTCCGCGGCCTTGAAGTTCGTCAGGCCCACGCCGACGGTGGCGCCGTCCAGGCCGGCGATGCGCACCAGCGCGCCCATGCCGAAATTGCCCTCGACATCCTTCACCCCGGCGGCCAGCAGGCTCTTGCCCTTGGAAGTCAGGGCGCGGGCGGCGCCGTCGTCGACCACGATGGTTCCGGCCGGGTCCAGGTGGTAGGCCAGCCAGAACTTGCGGCCCGAGAGCATCTTCTGGGTCGGCGCGACCCACGTGCCGATCTCCTCCAGGTTGAAGACGCGCTCCAGCACGAATTTCTGCTTTCCCGAAACGATGAGAGTCGGAACGCCGATGCTGGCCGCTCGGCGGGCGGCCATGAGTTTGCTGAGCATCCCTCCCGTCCCGGCCCCGGTCTTGCCCCGGCACATTGACTGCAGGTTCAGCTCGGCGATGTTCTCGACGCAGGGCACGAAGGCCGCCTCGGGGTTCTCCAGGGGGTTGTCGTCGAAGACGCCGTCGGCCGAGGTCAGGTTGACGATGACGTCCGCGCCGACGAGGTTGGCTACCATGGAGGACAGGGCGTCGTTGTCGCCGAACTTGAGTTCCTGCACGGCCACGGTGTCGTTCTCGTTGACGATGGGGATGACCTTCCAGTCCAGCAGGCGCGTCATGGTGTTGCGGGCGTTCAGGAAGCGCTCGCGGCTGCGCAGGTCGTCCTTGGTTAAGAGGACCTGGGCCGTGATCTTCTCGTAGCGGGCGAAGGCCTCGTCGTAGCTGTGCATGAGGCGGCTCTGGCCCACGGCCGAGGCCGCCTGCTTGTGCACCATGCACCCGGCGGCACGGTCGGCGCCGAGCACGCAGCGCCCCGCGGCCACAGCGCCGGAAGTCACGAGGACGATCTCCAGGCCCCTGTCGTGCAGGCCCGCGATCTGATCGGCCAGTCTGTTGACCACCCGTTCATCCAGGCCCTTGTCCGTGGTCAGCACGGCGCTGCCCACCTTGACGACCACGCGCCTGGCCTTCTCCAGAATCCTGCGGCGCTGGACGCGCCAATCAGTCGACTGTTCCATCTTCGGTTTCGCCCCCGTCCTTCACGGTCGCCAGATGCAGCTCCCACATGGCCGCCAGCACCTCGTCAACGCCGATCTCGTTCAACGCCGACATGAAGTACACCCGAAGACCCAGACGGTCAAAGGCCGCCCGCACCTCGGCCAGACGCTCGGCATCGGCCAGGTCGATCTTGTTGATGACGCGCATCTGGGGCTTCTCGGCCAGCTCCGGGTCGAACTGGCGCAGTTCGTCGTCGAGGATGTGAAAGCCGGCCAAGGGGTCTTCGGGATTCACGTCCTCGATGCTCAGGATGTGCACCAAAAAGCGAGAGCGCTCCACGTGCCGCAAAAAGGTGTGCCCCAGGCCCAGGCCCGTGTGCGCACCCTCGATGAGGCCAGGGATGTCGGCCACGACCAGCTTGCGATCGTTCTCGTCGATGACCACGCCCAGGTTGGGCGACAGGGTCGTGAAGGGATAGGCCGCGATCTTCGGCCGGGCCGCGGAAATGCGCGAGATGAACGTGGACTTGCCCGCGTTGGGCAGGCCCAGCAGACCCACGTCGGCAAAGACCTTGAGTTCCAGGCGGATGTACTTCTCCACGCCCGGCTCACCGGGCTGGGCGAAGCGCGGCACCTGCATGGTCGAGGACTTGAAGTGGGCGTTGCCCTTGCCGCCGCGCCCGCCCTCGGCCACGACGATCTCCTGGCCATCCCGGGTCAGATCGGCGATGAGGACTTCACCGTCGTCCGACTCCTCGTAAACCTGGGTGCCCACGGGCACCTCGATGACCTTGTCCACCCCGGCCCGGCCATAGCACAACCGCCCGGACCCGGGCCGGCCGCTTTCGGCCTCCTGGATGGGTGCGTGGCGATAGTCGTAGAGGGTCAGCAAATTGCCCACGGCGCGGAACACGACGTCGCCGCCCTTGCCCCCGTCGCCTCCGTCGGGGCCCCCGCGGGGCACGTACTTCTCACGGCGGAACGACACGCAGCCCTGGCCGCCGCTGCCGGAACGGATGATGATCTTGGCCTCGTCAACGAATCTCATGTGATCTCCCGGCCCGGGATCGACCCGGACAGCAAAAAAAGCCGCCCAAGAGCACCCTCTTGAAGCGGCTTGAAAAATCGTCGCAGCGACAATGTCTAGACGGCGGGAACGATATTGACCCTGGTCCGGACCTTGTTCTTGCGGGTGTATTTTTCAAATTTCACGACCCCGTCAATCAGGGCGAACAGCGTAAAATCCTTACCCACGCCGACGTTGACGCCGGGATGGACCTTGGTGCCGTGCTGACGCACGAGGATGTTGCCCGCCAGGACAGCCTGGCCACCGAACTTCTTCACGCCGAGCCGCTGACCGGCACTGTCGCGTCCGTTGCGTGAACTACCACCTGCTTTTTTATGAGCCATGTTTTCCTCCCGACGACACTAGGCCTGAATGGACTTCACCTTCAGGGTGGTGAAATCCTGACGGTGGCCCTGTGTTCTACGATAATCCTTGCGGCGTTTCTTCTTGAAAATGATGATCTTCTTGTCACGTCCGTGCTCGACCACCTCGCACGTCACGGCAGCGCCGTCGACGAAGGGCTGACCGATCTTCACATCGGCGCCGGTCCCGACCAGCAGGATCTTGTCCAGAGTGATCTCCGAACCGGCCTGCGCATCAAGCTTGGCGACCTTCAGGCTGCGGCCTTCTTCAACACGGAACTGCTTTCCGCCAGTTTCTACGATTGCAAACATCTTGCGACCTCCAAAATATTGAACGACGTGGCTACCTTTTCCGAGGAACCCCGTCAAGACTTTCATCACGTTACAAGGCCGCCCGGAGCAGAGCAGCCGTCGAGAGGGAGGAAGCACATAAAACGAAACCAGGAGGCCGTCAATCGAAATCTGACAAAAGGGTCACGCGCACCATTTCCCCAGGGTGTCCCGCAGGTCCTTCAGGCTGTAGGGCTTGGGCAGATGCCCGTTCATGCCCGCCTCCCGACTCTTCTGCTGGTCCGACTCCAGAACGTGGGCCGTGAGGGCGATGATCGGCACCTCCAGCCCCATGGCCCGGATGGCCCGCGTGGCGTCCAGCCCGTCCAAAACCGGCATCTGGATATCCATAAGAATGATGTCGAAGGCCTGCCCCCCCGCCAGGGCGTCCACGGCCTCCTGCCCGTTCTCGGCCATGGCCACCCGCGTCACGCCGAGGGTGCCGAGCATCTTCTTGAGCAACCCGCGGTTGAATGCGTTGTCCTCCACGGCCATCACACGGACTTCGGCGTAGGTCCCTTCCCCGTCCACGTCCTGCGGCAGCCCCTGCACGCGCGGCATGACGCGGGCTGGGACGTCCAAAGGCAGGACGAAGGAGAAGGTGCTGCCCTGGCCGGGGAGGCTGCGCACGGAGATGCCGGCGCCTCCGAGCAGGCGGACCAGATTGTTGGCGATGGTCAGCCCCAGCCCCGTCCCTCCGTACTGCCGCGTCAGGGAGCCGTCGACCTGCTCGAAGGACGTGAAGATGTCCTTCTGGCGGTCGGCAGAAATCCCGATGCCCGTGTCGCGCACGAAAAAATGCACGCTGGCCCGGCCTCCGCGAACAGGTTCGGCGCTGACCGTGATCTCCACGCTGCCCTTCTCGGTGAACTTGACGGCGTTGCCGACGAGATTGACCAGGACCTGCACGAGCCGCCCCTGGTCCGTGCGCACGGTCGCGGGCAGCCCCGTCGTGGCCAGCCGCAGTTCCAGGCCCTTCTGATGGGCCTGTTCGCCGAACATGGTCCGCAGGCGTTCGAGCATGGCCGCGAGATCCACGTCCTCGGGCACGATGCGCATCATGCCGGCCTCGATCTTGGAGAAGTCGAGGATATCGTTGATGATGACCAGCAGGCTTTCGGCGCAGACCCGGATGCTCTGCACGCATTCGACCTGCCCCGGGTCCAGGGGGGTGTGGGAGAGCAACTCGCCGTGGCCGACGATGGCGTTCATGGGCGTGCGGATCTCGTGACTCATGTTGGCCAGGAACATGCTCTTGGCTTGGGAGGCCGCCTCGGCCCGGCGCCGAGCGTCGACGATCTCCGTCACCTCGATGACGCTGACGATCATTCCGCCGAAGGTGTCCTTGCCCAGCACGGGCTGCATGCGCACCACCAGTGCCATGTCGCGGAAGGATTCGAGCTGGATCTCGCGCAAACGGGTTCGGGGGTCGCGCGTGAGGCAGCGCAATCCCTCGTCAAGCTCACCCTTGAGGAGTCCCCCGGGAAAAAGGTCCCAGACCTTGGTTCCGAGAAGCCGCTGCCTGTCCAGGCCGAGGATGCGGCAGATGCTCGCGTTGACCTCGATCACGTCCCCATCCTCGTCGCTCAGGGCCACGCCTTCGTCGATGCCGGCCAGAAGGGACTCCAGGCGGGACTTCTCCTGCAGCAGGGCATTTTCGGCCTGCTTGCGCTGGGTCACGTCCATGAAGACCTCGAGGATGAGCGTCTCGCCCTTGAGGATGACGGGGATGGAACTCTTGATGACGTCGAGGGTCCTGCCCTGCATGGCATGCATGCGCACCTCGTGCTCGAACTCGACCCGGGGGCCGTGTTCGGACGCCTCCGACTCCTCGCAGAACATGTCCCAGGGTATGCGCCGCTCGAAGAACCAGCCGGGCTCGATGTCGAGGAGGTTGGTGGCGGCGAGGTTCACGCGGCGAATGGCGCGGTCCTGGCCGAGGATGGCGATGCCCACGGGCAGTGCCTCCAGAATCCGCTCCATGCCGGCATTGGCCTCGACCACAGCCTCTGCGTCCCGGGCCCGCTCCTCCAGCAGCCCGCCCACGGCGGCCATGCTGCGCAGGCACAGCCCGCACAGGACCGCCAGCAGCAGGCCTCCCAGTGCGATGCGAGCCGCCAGCGCTCGGTTGGCCCGCGTCTGATGGTCTTCTATGTGCCCCGAGATGCTCCCGGCAATGCTCTGCGCCAGGGACTGCGCCGTGGCCTCGGCCTGGAGGAAGAGGCTTTCGACACGCGCAACCGCGGCCGGGTCGTACGCCCCCGCCTTGCCCGAGCCCGCAGTCAGTTTCGTGCTCGCGTCCAGAATCCCCTGGACCATGGGCACGAGCGGCGAAGCCGTAGACAGGAATTCGGGCGGCATGGGCTTGGACAGGGCGAGGGGGGCGGCCCCGGCCGCATCCCCTTTCACGCGCAGTTCCCCGCCCTGGTGCATGAGGACCAGAAGTCCCTTGGCCCGCAGGAGCCGCCTGTCCGCCTCGGTGGAGAGGTCCGCGGCATCGGAAGCGTCGCCATCCCCCGTCAGCCTGGAAATGGCTAGGCGCGCGGCCCCGAGATCGAAACGGAGGTTCTGCACCAGTTCCAGGTGGCGCTGATCGGTGCGCAGCAACTGCTGATGCTCGTCGATGCTCAGGAAACGGTACACTTCGATGCCCATCAGCGCGACCGCTCCCGCGACCATGCAGACCAGCATGACCAGCAGGCGCTTCTGGTCGGGATGTCCCCAACGGAAGGCAAAAGCACTCTTCATAGGGCCCTGGCCAGGACGAAGACATCCACCTTCGCGGCTCCGGCCTCCAGACAGGCGCGGACGCAGGCCGTCATCGTGGCCCCGGTGGTCATCACGTCATCGACGATGAGGATGTGCCGGCCCCGGATTTCCGTGGAGGCGGCGAAGGCCCCGGCGACGTTGCCGCGCCGGGCGGCCCGGCCCAGGCTCGACTGGGTGCGCGTTTCCCGGGTCTTGACCAGGGCGTGCGTCAGCGGCCGCAGGGACATGGTCCGCCCCAGCATCCGGGCCAGCTCCGCGCTCTGGTTGAATCCGCGGTGCAGCACATGGCCCGGCAGCATGGGCACGGGCACGATCATGTCC